>JGI26255J51710_1000104_pt1 | contig 38320 bp, 28 predicted proteins | sample SaaInlV_135m_DNA_2_FD_51710 | JGI IMG/M metagenome (IMG submission 51710)
TTTGGAACTGATCCAATGGCCATAAAAAAACTATCTCTGTTTCAACAATTTATTTTAACCATTGGAAGAGCTTCTCAACTTTTAAGAAATGTTTCAGCCCTTAGAATGCTTAGCAAATTGTGGATGCCAATCTCAAAAAATATTATTATTATAGGCGGCGATTTGGTTGGCCTTGAATTGGCTGAGTTTTTAATTGAGCGAGGCAGGAAAGTCAAAGTATTAGAGCCCACTAACAACCTGGGCCCTAATCTCAGTATTGTAAGACGCTCAAGGGTGGTCCACCTTTTAAAGGAGAATGGAGCTAAGTTACTAACAAACGTTATCATTGATGAAATTACCGCAAAAGAGGTTCTCTACCACCATGAAGGTTCTAATTATGCAGATGAAGCAGACCAAGTGATCATAGCTATGGGAGCCAACCCAAATCTAAACCTTTCTAATGAATTAGAAAACTTAAACATACCAGTAACATCAATTGGTGATTGCACTTCAATTGGTTACATTCACGGAGCTATTGCAGATGCCAGAAAGGCTGCAATCAATCTTTAAAAAATTAACTTTCTAAAGCTTCTTTAATTGCTGGGTGGATAATTTGACCATCTTGAATGTTGAGGCCATTCTTAAGATGTGTGTTCTGATTTAATGCCTCGATAATTCCTTTGTTTGCGAGCTCTTTGATAAATGGAAGTGTTGCTTGATTGAGAGTGTTTGTTGCAGTCAATGGCACTGCACCAGGCATATTTGTAACACAATAGTGCAAGACTCCATCTTCAATAAATGTTGGATCATCATGTGTTGTGGGTTTGCTGGTTTCAAAACAACCACCTTGATCAATTGATATATCAACCAAGACACTTCCTGCAGTCATATCCTTTAACACATCTTTACAAAGTACCTTGGGCGCCTCTTTTCCGATCACATAAACAGATCCGATAACAATGTCTGAGACACTTGCTGCTGACCTAATCAAATCTGGCGTTGAAAGAATATATTCAATTCCATCTTGACCAAATTCAGCTCTAAGCTCATCAAGCCTTGATTGAGAAAGGTCGATAATCTTAACTTGGGCCTGGTTGGCCACAGCTTTTCTGATGGCTTCAGTACCAGCAACTCCAGCACCAATAACCGTTACTATTCTTGGATCAAGGCTGCTGATAAGAGTGCCTCTGCCCTTGTTAGGCTTAAGAAGGTGATAACACCCAACAACCATGCTTAACTGACCTGCAATGGCGCTCATAGGAGCTAATAATGGTAACGAGCCATCATCAGCAGTTACGGTCTCATAAGCAATGCCTGTTACTCCAGTTTCCAGTAACATCTTTGCTTTTTGGGCATCGCCTGCTAAATGAAGGTAAGTAAATACTGTTAGCCCTGGTCGCAAAAATTGAAACTCATTTTCAGTGGGCTCTTTGACCTTAATAATAAGCTCGGATAACTCAAATACTTCTGCTGGAGAATGTATAATCTGAGCGCCAGATGATTGGTATACCTCATCAGTAAAACCTATCTCCAACCCGGCCCCTGATTGAACAAAAACTTGATGGTTCAAGCTGCTCAAAACCTGCACTGAATCTGGAGTCAATCCAACTCTATACTCATTATTTTTAACTTCTTTGGGCACACCAATTTGCATGATGCTAATCTACCACAATCTAGAAATTATATAAGTAATAAAAAACTATATAAAAATAACTTTTAGTTATTGATGCTTGATTTTAAGAGCTAAGGCTTGATGTAATATGATCATAAGCCTCATCAATACTGTCCGTAAGGAAAAAAAGGTCTAAATCACTCCTGTCTATTGTTCCAAATTCAACCAATGTTTCAAAATTAATTAATTTATTCCAATACTCTTTTCCAAAAAGAATTATGGGCAAGTTTTTTTTAATTTTTCCTGTTTGTATTAGAGTAAGAATTTCAAAGAATTCATCTAAAGTTCCAAACCCCCCGGGCATGATTACCAAAGCTTTTGCAAGATAAGAAAACCAAAATTTCCTGGTGAAAAAATAATGAAACTCAAAATCTAACTCATTATCTACATATGGGTTAGGGGCGTCTTCATAAGGCAATGAAATCCTCAAAGAGGCTGTCTTACCTCCTGCTTCCTTCGCTCCACGATTTGCAGCAATCATTATGCCCGGGCCACCTCCCGAACAAATCACATGTTTTTGCTCTTCATTATCAAAATGCTGAGACCATTCAGTCAGTTTTTTTGAGAGCATTCTGGTAGCTTCATAGTATTTAGCTAACTTTGGGTTTTTGTTTCTTCCTTCGCCAAGACCCTCTTTATCACTTAATTCCTCGGGTGATGGCGCCCTCGCTGAACCAAAAATTACTATTGTATTTCTTACTTTTTCTTGCTCAAATTGAGTTTTTGGATGGAGATACTCAGCCAGGATCCTTAAAGGTCGAGCATCTTTGCTGGTTAAAAAATCTAAATTTTTGTAAGCTTTTTCTGTTTTCATATTCATCCTACCTATCTATACACATAGTTTTAATTTTCGGCCGCACACTATACTTGTTTTACATAATTTGTATATAAAAAATTAAGTTATTGGATCTAAGGNAATGTATGGTGGAGCTAGGCGGGATCGAACCGCCGACCTCTTGCGTGCCACGCAAGCGCTCTCCCAGCTGAGCTATAGCCCCAAAAAATAAGAATTATATATCACCAATATCTGCTGAGTGAATTATTTGATATATTAAAGCCATGGAATTTACTGCGCCCTCTTCACCTTCAAAACTTGGCGTACAGATTAAAAATCTTAATATTGGTACAACCTTGTCTGATAAACATATACAAAGCATTCGTCACCAGTGGGTGACATATGGAGTAGCAATCTTTCCTAATCAAAAATTAACTCTTGAGCAATATGAAAACTTTAGTCAATTTTTTGGTTCCTTTGGAGAAGAGCCGTTTTTAATTCCCATGCAAGATCACCCTCATATTGTAAAGTTACATAGAAAACCTGAAGAAGAGGCTGCTCACTTTGGAGGGGCCTGGCATTCAGATTGGTCATTTCAACATACGCCTCCCTCAGCAACTATGCTCTACTCAGAAATTATTCCTCCAATAGGTGGTGACACTCTTTTTGCAAACACGGCAGATGCCTATGATGATTTAACCGATGAATTAAAAGAAAAAATTCAAAACATGCGCTGTCTTCACAGCGCGAAACTTCCCTATGCAAAAGATGGAGTTTATGCCACAGAAGGTAAAAAAAGAACAATGGAGATTCATACTTCTGATGAAGCAAATAAATTGATGTCCCACCCTTTGGTCAGAACACACAAAGAAACAGGCCGCAAAACTCTCTTTATTAATCCAGTTTATACAATTGAAATAGAGGGTTTATTGAAAGAGCATTCTGATAGCTTGTTATTTGAACTCTATATTCATATGGCACAAGAAAAATACATATATCGTCACCAGTGGGAGCCGGATATGTTAATCATGTGGGANAACAGAACAGTTATGCACATGGCTGAAGGCGGTTACGATGGTCATGAAAGATTGCTACACAGAATTACAATTGCTGGAGATGAAACAGAGTAATCTGAGATAATTACCGATGAAAAATAGACCAGTTCTTGTGGGCATAGGCTCTTTGCAACAAAAAGGATCCTTTGAACAGCTTGATGAAGCTTTAATTCTAATGGAGCAAGCTACATTAAAAGCTATAGAAGACACCACTGCACCAGAAATAAAAAATTATATTGATGAGATACAAATTCCAAAAGGTTTTTGGGCTTATAGAGATCCTGGAAAGTGGATTGCTGAAAAACACGGATTTGCTCATGCTGAAACGAGCGTAACAAAGATTGGTGTGTTACAACAAAATCTTATTAACTCTGCTTGCAAAAGAATTATTAATGGGGAGATTAGAGCAAGTCTAATTGTTGGAGGTGAGGCAAGGTTTAAAATGATTCAAGCTCTCAAAGAAGGTCTTCACTATGAAGAAAAGGTGTTAACTGAAAATCCAGATAATTATGTCAAAGCAAAAGAGGATTTGTATGTAGCTGAAGAACTTGATGCATTGGGAATGATGGCAGTTGGATACTATGCAATTATTGAAAGTGCCATGCGGCATAAGAAAAAAAGAAACTTAAAAGAGCATGAAGACTTTCTTGGGAACTACTATGAGAGATTTTCAAAAATAGCTGCAAAAAATTCTCATGCTTGGAGTCAAAAAATTTTTACATCTGACGAAATTAAAACTCCTTCAAATAAAAATCAAAGAATTGCCTATCCTTATAACAAACTCCACAACACCAGCTGGAATGTTAATCAAGCCTCAGCTCTAATTCTAACTAGTGACGAAATTGCAGATAGCTTAAATATCTCCTCCGATAAGAGAGTCTATCCCTTGGTATCAAGTGAAACAAATCATATGATTGGCGTTATTCAGAGACCGGACCTTACCGCTCCAATTGGATTAAAGCTTGCAACTAACTATTTATTAGAAACAGCCGAAAAAAATAATATTAAACCTACTTTTTATGAGCTTTATAGCTGCTTTCCTGTTGCTGTTCAGCTATTTGCTGAAGCATTAAATATTCCAGAAAATACTGATAAAACGATTACCGGCGGAATGCCTTTTGCTGGAGGGCCTTTAAATAATTATATGCTGCATGCTACCGCTCAAGTTTTAATGAAAGTTAGAAACAATAAGTCTGAAGTGGGTCTGATAACTGGCGTTTCAGGCATGATGACCAAGCAAGCTTTGGCGATATGGGGCAAAGATCCTGCAATGGATTTTGAATCTAAGGATGTAACCGAAGACGCTGAAAAATTAGAGGCCCCTATTCCAATGTCAACAATTTCTAGTGGTGAGGGCAAAGTAATTGGATGCACAACACTCTATGAAAAAAAAGTTGCTACAAAAGCAGTGTTTTACGCAGAGGATTCACAAGGACATAGATTAGTATTAACATCAAATATAAATAAAATAATTAAACAAGTAGAGGAAGAAGAATGCGTTGGACTAAAAATACAATTTTTAAACAAGCAGTTTGTGTCATTGGGCTAGTTGCTTCGCTTGCAACTGAAGCAGATTCAAGTCTCAACCAGAGTGTTAATAAGCACCAAGATACATTTGAGAATGCTGCCATGCAAATATGGAATTGGGCAGAAGTTGGGTATCAAGAATACAAAAGCTCTGAGCTATTAAAAAATGAGTTAGCGGCAAATGGTTTTTCAATTCAATCAGGGGTTGCAGATATCCCAACTGCATTTATTGCTGAGTACTCGAATGGAGGACCGGTTGTCGGAATTTTAGGTGAATATGATGCTTTGCCTGGATTAATGCAAACAGCATCTCCTTTTAAAGAAGTAAGAGATGATGTAATAGCTGGTCATGCGTGTGGGCACCATATGTTTGGCGCTGCATCAGCCTGGGCTGCAGTAGCTATAAAAGAGTGGCTTGTCAAAACTGGTACAAAAGGAACTATTAGGTTTTATGGAACTCCTGCAGAAGAAGGAGGTTCAGGAAAAGTTTACATGGTAAGAGCTGGATTATTTGATGATGTTGATGCTGTATTGCATTGGCACCCGAGCAGTTCAAATGCTGCCAATGCTGAATCATCAAACTCAAACAAATCAGCTAAATTTAAATTTTCTGGAATTTCAGCCCATGCTGCTGGTTCGCCTCATAAAGGAAGATCAGCCCTTGATGGTGTTGAAGCGATGAACATGATGGTCAATATGATGCGAGAGCATATACCTCAAGAATCTAGAATTCATTACGTAATTACTAAAGGTGGGCTTGCTCCAAATGTAATCCCGGATGTGGCTGAAGTTTATTATTACGTCAGAAACCCAAGAAGAGAAAAAGTTCAAGAAATCTTTGACTGGGTAGTTAAGGCTTCAGAGGGAGCAGCCATGGGAACTGAAACAACAGTCACTCACGAGGTAATGCACGGCAATTACTCAAAGCTTGCAAACCACACACTACAAAAAATCATGCATAAAAACCTTGTTTCACGAGGAGGGATTAAGTACTCAAAAGAGGAAAATAAATATGCAAAAGAAATATATCAAACGATGGTTTCTCCAGGAAGAAAGATTGGGGATCAAGAAAAAATTAGTGCATACAGAACAAGCCATACATATGGGTCTACCGATGTAGGAGATGTAAGCTGGGTTGTCCCGCAGGCTGGATTAAGAACTGCTACTTGGGTTCCTGGAACAGCTGGTCATTCTTGGCAAGGAGTAGCAGCTGGAGGGACTTCTATTGGACTCAAGGGAACAAAATTAGCAGCTCAAGTAATGGCAGACACTGCTCAGGATTTATTTAAAGATCCTACAATAATTGAAGCAGCAAAAGCTGAATACAAACAAAGAGTTGGCGAAGACTTTGATTATTATCCCTTGCTTGGAGAAAGAGACCCTCCCCTTAATTATAGAAATTAATTTGAGATTAATTCTGCAATGCTTTTAGAGGACCTTGCAAGATAATTAATAAAAGATTGGGCGCTAACAGATAAAGGTTTTTCCTTATTATTTATCATGCAGATTTCATAACTAATATTTGGTTCAAGCTTATGAATTGAAATCTCTGAACCATAAATTGCAGCACTAAAATCATCAATAACTGCATAACCGGACCCCCTTTCAACCATTGCTTTTGCAACCTGAATTGTTTCAGTTTCAGCAATCCAATTCACACCAATATTTTTCTTTTTTAAAATTTCATCAAGATTATTTTGAGCTTTGCCAGTTTGTAAATTTTTTATTTTAATAAAAGGCTCATTATTAATTGATGCTAATTTAAAAATATCATTCTTAGGAGCATTGTGAATTGGAGCAATTAAAACTAGTGATCCTGAAAATAATGTTACTTTATTAAACAGCTCAGATTCATTTGGGTTAAAGCAAATTACCAAATCAAAGGTTAGCTCTTTAAGCTGATCCTCTAGCTCCATGCTTTGCAAATTTACAATATTAAATTTCGTACCAGGATTTTTTTTTAAATAGTTATTAATTAGATCTGGAAGCAAGCCCAATCCAAGGGATGGCGTGCAACCAATATTAATTGTAGATGTTGGGTTGGAAACTAAATTATCAGCAATGTTATTAAACTTTAAAATTTGCTCATTCGCCTCAGCTGCGTGCTTAAAAAGAATGTCTGCTTCTGGTGTTGGAGAAAGCTTTCGTGCGTGCCTTACAAAAAGTTTTAATTTTAGCTTATGTTCAGTGTAGGCTAAGGTTTTGCTGATCAAGGGTTGGGAAACATTTAAGACTCTCGCTGCGCGAGTTAAAGACCCTTCATTGTAAACGTGAAAAAAAACTTCGATGTGCCTCGAGCCAATCATAAAATACCTGAAATTTATACTTTGTTATCTATTTATAACAATAAGTTATGCATAAGGCACTATTTTTGTGCATTTAAATTACTTTATTAACAGGTAAATGCGTGCTCGCCTGTTACTATGAAGACTGTATAAATTTAAATTTTGGGGAAAATATGAAATTTACTAATCTTAAATATGCCTTTGGTCTATTAATTCTTCCACTATCTTTTGTAGCAATTGCTCAAGAAGATGCTTTAAAGCTTAGCGATGTTGAAGAAGTTGTTGTGGTGGGATCGCAAATTAAAGGCGCAAAAATCACTGGCGCTCTGCCGGTATCCATTATTACAAGCGAGGATATTGAAGCCATTGGCGTTGACTCCGGTGATGATCTGCTTGAAAACATAGCTGAGCAAGGTCTAAACTACTTTAATGAAGCAGAAGATGCTTCGGGTGGTGTTAATGCATCGCGAGGAGATGTTGGGGCATACAACTTAAGAAACTTAGGCGTTGGTAACACTCTTACCCTTCTCAACGGAAGAAGATTGGTTAACTCTCCAGGGTATCAAACTGAACTTATTGGTGGAGACTACGTTCCGACAACAAGTGTGAACTCTAATTTAATTCCAGTTACAGGAATTGATAGGCTAGAAATTTTACGTGATGGCGCGTCTGCTATTTATGGTGCTGATGCAGTAGCCGGTGTTATTAACAATGTTTTACAAAAAGATTTTGAAGGTCTTACTGTAAGTGCCAAGGTTAGCGCATACGATCATTTTGAGACTGAGGATAACAGCGCAACTATAAAATGGGGTTCATTCTTCAACGATGGAGCTACTAACATCAGTGTTTTTTTTAATCACTACAGCCGTGGAAACATTCAAGCAAAAGAGGACCCAAGATGGGGTGCCGGAGATCATAGACCTTTTGTTGATGCTGATTCTCCTTGGAAGACAAGCACATCATTTAGAAATCTAAGCTCTAACTCAATTTATCCTCAAATGGATATGGTTAGCTCGAGTGAGCACAAAGGTGAGAGCTATGATCATGTTTGGACTGACTCAAACGGAGAGTTTGAAGTATTTCCATTGGGTGATAGTAAATGTACCAATAGAGGAAATCCTCTTTTTGACACTGGATATGGAACATGTATTGCTCCGGATGGTAATGGCGCTTTAAGAAGTAACTTCTGGGGCTCTACTGATGTCAGAGGTGAGGTGCTAAGGAATAATGTTGTGATGTTTATTAACCATGATATGGGTAATGGCATTGAATCTTTTACAGAATTAGGCGTGTATAGCTCTGATAGTGACAGAATTGCGCATGCATCTTATGCGTTCACATCATCAAAACACAGGGTTGGCAAAGACAATTACTACCTAAATCAACTCAAGGTTGATGTGGATGGTGTTCCTACTGCTATTTTTGCTGGCAAGCAGTTATACATAGATAACTATAGATATGAAGAAAGAAACAGGCTAGTCAATGTGCAGAAAGAAACTTATAGATTCTTGCAAGGCTTTAGAGGTTCTTCCGGAGCCTGGGACTGGGAAACAGCCTTTGTTGACTCTATTGCAAAATCTAGAGATGTGACTAGAAATAGAATGTCTAACAATCTATTGAAGGCAGCTTTAAATGATCCAACCCCTGCTGCTTACAACCCATTTAGTGCAGGAGTTAATTCAAACATTGAGCGAACTTTAATTGATGTTTATAGAAAAGGTACGAGCGAGCTAACAATGTTTGATTTTAAAATGTCTAACAACGAAATTATGTCATTGCCTGCTGGTGATGTTGGGATCTTACTAGGATTTGAGTATCGCGAAGAATCAATTGATGATGATAGGGATCCTAGATTGGATGGAACTATTACTTATACTGATTACGAAGGTGATACGTTCCCATTGGTTGCAGATGTTCTGAATTCCTCTCCTACATCAGATGTTTCAGGCTCAAGAGATGTGTCATCTTTCTTTGCTGAAATGCAAATCCCATTAGCGGAATCCATTGATATGCAGATTGCTGTTAGAAACGAAGATTTCTCTGACTTTGGTGATGCTACTGTTGGAAAGATTGCAGTGGGTTGGCAAGCAGCATCTTGGATGAGCCTTAGAGGTTCTGTCTCAACTGCTTTTAGAGCTCCAAATGTTATTCAGGTGAATGAAGAGACTGTGGTTAGATCTGGAACAAAATATGACAGAGCTGCATTCCGTGTGAATGAAGTTCAGAGTATTGATAATGTTATTGATTCAGATTCTAGGTATACCATTCAAAGAATGGCAACGGGTGCGGCAGGTCTTGAAGCTGAGGAATCAGACAATACATCTTTTGGTGTTGTGTTAACCCCAACTGATAACTTAATCGTTACTATTGATACATGGACCATTGAGAAAGATAAAACAATTGGCTTATTTGGACGTGAAAACCAAACTGTAAACGACATGCTATTAAGGTTTGCTAATGGTACTGCTAATTGTGAGACCTTTGCTGGTGATCCTTTGGTTGTCCGTGAAGCAGCAGATGATGGTGAAGCAGCTGGTTTTGCAGCTGCTGGCGTATGCCCTTTTGGTCCTATTAAGTTCATTAAAAATGATTACACCAACATGGCTTTAAGAACGATTGAAGGAACAGATGTTGGTATCTACTATGACTTTGAAACTGCCTATGGTGATTTTGATGTGAGATACATTGGTACATTCCTTGATACATTTGAACAAAAAGCAAGTGGTGAATTTGCAGCACTTCAAGCTGCTAAAGATAATGGAACAATTCCAGCATCCATTCCCCTTAATGGCTTTGGTGATCTCCTTGGAAAAGATGGTGTTTACGATAATAAGCACACCTTAAGAATGTCATGGGATAAAGGTCCATACGGAGCTAGTTTGGTTGGACTTAAGAAGGGTTCATTTGTGCAGACTTCATTGGGTCTAAAAGATGGTGTTCCATACACTGTCCCTGCTATGACGACTATGGATTTAACATTATCTTATGACTTTACATTAAGCGGTCAAAAGGCAAGAGTTAGGTTTGCTGTGAAGAATCTTGAAGATGAAAGAGCGCCTACTGCTGATAGATACTACGGTTACTATGCAGATGCTCACCAAGATTATGGAAGAAACTATTATCTTGATTTAAGAGTTTCATTCTAAGAATTAAGTTAAAATTTAAGGGAGCTTAGGCTCCCTTTTTTTATGAATATATTTAAATTACATTCTCTTTTAATTTTGTGTTTATTGACAATGGTTCAATTTAGTTTTGCCAGTGACCAATATCAGTTTAAAAATTGGGATGGCGTGAAATTACCTATTTTTGTTGCGAAACCAAATAAAATTAATAAATCAACTCGTCTTGTTGTAGTAATGCATGGTCGAAAAAGAAATGCAGAAGAGTATAGAGACCAGTGGAGTGAAGCAGCAAAAGATTTAAACCTCCTTGTATTAGTGCCTGAATTTAGTGAGCAAAACTTTCCTCAGGTATGGGGTTTTAATTACGGCAATATAAAAAATTTTACATCAGAGCCAATTAATAAAAATCTCCATGCATTTAGCGCTATTGAGCCCTTAGCTAATGGGGCTTTGAAAAGGTTTAAACTAAAATCAGATAACTGGGGTATTTATGGACACGGAGCAGGAGCTCATTTTGTTCATCGCTATGTGCTGCACAACCCTGAGGCAAGCCATACACTGGCAATTGCAGCAAATTTAGGTTGGTATTTATCGATGACTGATCAAGAGTGGCCTTTTGGATTAAAAAATTCTGGTATTGATGATAATCAACTTAAAAAAGCATTCAGTAGATACTTTCTTCTAATGCTTGGGAGGGCTGATACTTCTACCAAACCTAATTCCCCTTATGTAAGAGAGAATTGGAATACTATCAATCTCCAGGGTAAACATCGGCTAGAACGAGGAAGAAATTTTTTTAAATCTGCTGTAAATAAATCTAAAGAGGTTGATCAATTTTTTAAATGGGGGATGGTTGAAGTTCCCACCACCAAAGGTCATAGCAATACAGAGCAAATGGTGCCTTATGCTGCCGAGATGTTTTACGCGAGATTGAAATAATGCAAGCTTATAAAAAAAGAGGTTTTTGGGTAGGTCTAGGAGTTTTCTTTTTGATCTTGCTCTCACCTAATCCTGAGTCTCTATCATCCATCGGTTGGGCTGTTGCTGCTGTGACATTATTGATGGCAATTTGGTGGGCCACAGAAGCTGTGCCTGTTGCTGTTACCGCACTTTTGCCTCTAGCTCTTTTTCCTATGTTGCATGTGGCAGACTTTAAAACTGCTGCCCTTCCATATGCTAATCCAAATATCTATTTATTTATGGGTGGTTTCATTTTGGCATTAGGTATTGAATCTTCGGGATTGCACAAACGCCTTGCGTTGAAAATGTTAATTGCGATTGGAAATAGTGGTGCCAAGCTTGTTGGCGGATTTATGCTTGTGTCTGCTGTAATTAGTATGTGGGTGATGAATACTTCAACAACGCTGATGTTGTTGCCCATAGGTCTTGCAGTATGTGCAAGTGTCGCTGAAACAATTCCAAATTTTTCATACAAAGAAAGAAAGAATTTTGAAACTTCATTACTTTTAGGTATTGCATATGCAGCCTCAATTGGCGGAATGTCGACATTGGTAGGAACGGCTCCAAACATAATATTTGTTGGTTTTATGCAAGAAACCTATGGAACTGAAATCTCTTTTATTGACTGGATGAAATTAGGGGTTCCAATAGCATCAATTATGCTTTTTGCATCCTGGTATGCAATAACAAAAATTGTCTACCCAGTTCATTTTATTGCNAGCATGGAAACAAAATTGCAACTACAAAATATGTTGAATGACTTAGGCGCTCTTGGAAAAGATGAAAAGAAAGTTTTAATTATTTTTTCAATAGCAGCAAGTGCTTGGATGTTCCGAACTCTTCTGGATAACTTCTTGCCACTATCTGGTTTAACGGATGCAGGAATTGCAATATTTGCTGCTTTAAGTTTTTTCTTTATCCCTTCAGAAAATAATAAAACTGATCTTCTTACATGGGAACAAGCCAATAAACTTCCTTGGGGGTTGTTGGTACTTTTTGGTGGCGGACTTTCGTTGGCTGCGTCTATTGGGTCATCTGGTCTTGGGGACTGGATCGGTCAAGGGCTTACTGTCTTGGGCAATGTTCCACCCATTATATTAATCTTGGCAGTTGCAACGTTGATCATTTTTTTAACAGAGATAACATCTAATGTGGCCACTACTTCAACTTTTTTACCTGTTGTTGGAGCAGTTGCTGTTGCCCTTGGAATCGCCCCTGTTGCACTTACCATTCCNGTTGTTTTAGCAGCCAGTTGTGCGTTTATGCTCCCGGTTGCAACACCTCCAAATGCTATTGTTTTTGGGTCTGGTAAATTAACCATTCCAGATATGATGAGAGCAGGCTTTGCACTAAATATTATAGGGATATTTCTAGTGACTATATTTGCGTTTTATCTTGCGCCAATGATATTTTAAATTTTATGCAGATAAGAATNNTACTGTTNAGCCTTTTATTTCTCAATTCAAGTTTATGCGCTCAAGTACGCTACATTGATTACCCCTCTCCTTTTCATTCAACTNTTGGCNATTCAGGAATGGTGGTCTCTCAAAACCAAGCATCTTCAGACATTGGTATACAAATACTTGATATGGGAGGCAATGCCATAGATGCGGCTGTTGCAGTGGGCTTTTCACTTGCCATAACCCTTCCGCGTGCAGGAAATCTTGGCGGTGGTGGGTTCATGCTTGTTTACCTAAAGGAGATTGATAAAACAATTGCGGTAGACTTTAGAAGTGCAGCGCCTAAAAATATATCAAATGATGATTTTTTATTTTTAAAAAATAACTATGATCAAAGAAGATATGGATATAAGGCTTCTGGCGTTCCAGGAACTGTTGCAGGCCTTCTCCAAACCCATGAGCGTTATGGAAAATTGCCACTTAAAAAAATCTTACAGCCGGTAATCAAGCAGGCTTCTAATGGTATAGAGGTTAGCTACGACCTTCATCAGGCAATTGGAAGCGCCAATCAAATCAATCTTGATAAAGAATCAAAGAAAATTTACTTAGAAAAACAAAAGCCAATCAAAGAACATGTTTTGATGCGAAGATCCGATCTAGTTTGGACGTTGNGAGAAATAGCTAAGAATGGCGAAGAAGCTTTTTACTCTGGTTCAATTGCAAAAAAAATAGTTAAAGCCATGAGCAAAAATGGTGGCTATATCACAGCCAGCGATCTTCAAGAATATCGACCAAGGTTTGCTGAACCAATTCAAACTACTTACAGAGGTTATAAAGTATTAGCTCACCCGCCGCCAGCAGGAGGAGCAGCTGTTTTGCTTGAAGGATTAAATATTCTTGAAAATTTTGAAACGTCAGAAATGGAAGCAAGCTCTGCAGAATTTTTACATTTATTTTCTGAAGCGCTTCAACGCGGGCATTTGGATAGATCAAGATTCATGGGAGATCCTTTATTTTATGATGTCCCAATAGAAAAAATTATTTCTAAAAAAAGAGCTAAATCATTAGCGAATGATATTAATCCAAATTCTGCAACTGATCCAGGTACATTGAATCCTGATACATTATTTATAGAGGGAGAAAATACCACTCATTATTCAATTATAGANAATGAAGGCAATGCTGTTTCAAATACATACACTCTTGGATACTCATTTGGTTCTGGCGTTACTATCCCTGGGACTGGAATCTTACTAGACAATCAAATGAATAATTTTGCTTATCAATATGGCACGCCTGGTGTTGTTGATCGATCAGCAAGTGAAGGTAATAAATTTGAGCCTGGCAAAAGGCCAATGAGCACAATGACACCAGTTATAGTATTTGATAAAGAGAATGCCTTAAAACTAATCTCAGGCTCCCCTGGAGGAGCTTTAATACCAGCTGCTGTTCTTAGATTAGTAACCGGTGTTATTGATTTCAACTTAAATTTAGGGGAAGCAACAATGTTGCCAAGGATTCATAAAGACTGGCCTTATGCTTATACCCGCACTGAGAGAGGGATGAGTGCAGATACGCTGAAAATCCTTAAAGGATATGGGCATGAAATAGAGAAATCAAAAACTATGGGTTCCACACAGAGTATTATGATTACTCAAAATGGTGTTGAAGGTTTTGCTGACTTAAGAAGACCCAACGCTGGGGTATCAATTCAAGTTGATTAAAGCGCTGGCATTTATTCATAAAAAATTAAACCTTTCTCAAGATGCATTTAAANATTACTATGAAAAAAATCATGCACCACTAGCAAACTCATTACTANCCTTGGAGGGTTATGAACGAAATTATATTCATAATTGCAAAAGTCCTCTCTTTGAATCTCTTGGCTCTATAAGCATCTTTAAATATAAATCTTCTAAATCACTTGAAGTGATTGGCNAGCAAATGGCATCGGATGCAGGCGATACCCTGCGGAATGATGAATTAAATTTTATGAATGTAGAGAAGAACTTTTATCTTTTTACTGAATCTAATGAACTTTCAAATGAGACTTTTAAGAAAAAAATATTTTATCTTGCAAACACCCCAGCTGAATTAATTCATCTAGATGGGGTAAATGGAATAATTAAGATATCAGATAATTTAATTTTAGATCATGAAAATATTGTTGGGGTTCCTGAGTATGGGATCACAAAGAGCTGTGTGGCAAAAGATTTAAATCAACTTCTTAAAGAATATCCCAAAACTATAATGACTGCCTAAAAAAGCTAATCTTGAGAAGCAAGAAAATCCAATGCAGCTGTAATTCTCTTGTGAACTTCTTCTGGTGTAAACAACGACAAAGTGAGGCCCAAAGAAGGAGATTGCGTTGAACCAGTCATAGCAATTCTAATGGGCTGGTTAAGTTTTGGTGTGGCCAAGCTTAAGGTTGTCTGCGCCTCCTGTAAAACCTCATCCAAACATTTTTCATCCCATGTTTTTAGATTGTCTAGTTTGCGCTGGACAAACTCCAGTACAGGCTCTGATCCAATAAGAAATTTACTTGCTGCCTTTTCGTCGTATTCATTCACTGAAAAAAAGTAAGGCTTAAGGTCATTGGACACTCCAGATAAAGTAGGTTTGGAGCTTCTCATAGCACGAATAATGGCATCGCTATTTTCTTTGGAATCAAGATCAATTCCAGAGTTTTCAAGAAAGGGAATCAACTTGTTTTTAAATTCATCAAAAGTAAGTGCAGCAAGATGATTGTTATTAATCCAATCAAGTTTGGCCGGATCAAAAATAGCCCCGGCTTTTTGCACTTCTTGAATTCTAAAATCTGATATCAAGTCTTCAAGATAAAAAATTTCCTTGTCCCCCTTAGACCAACCCAAGCGAGCCAACATATTAATCATTGAAGACTGCATATAGCCTTGATCAAAATAATCTTGCAAACTTGTGACAGCATTTCTTTTAGAAAGCCTTTTCTTATCTTGACCAAGAACCATTGGGAGATGAGCATACTCTAAAGATGGTAAGCCTAGAGCTTGCTGAATATGAATTTGCCTTGGAGTATTACTTAAATGGTCCTCACCCCTAATTACGGTTGTTACTTGTTGATCATAATCATCAATAACATTACATAAATGGTAGGTTGGTGAGCCATTGCTCCTTAAAAGAATTAGGTCGTCTAATTCAGAGTTTTGAAAAATAACCTCCCCTCTTACCAAATCATGAAAAGTGAGCTCTCCTTCTTGAGGCGTCTTGAGCCTTAGAACTGTTGAATCACCAGCCTCAAGGTTTAAATTTCTGCATTTACCATCATATTGAGGCTTCAAACCTTTTGCTTGCTGGGCTGATCTCATCTCATCAAGCCTTTCTCTGCTGCAATTACAATAGTAAGCATGCCCAGAATCAATAATCTTTTCTATGTGAGCCATATAGAGATCAGATCGCTCTGATTGCCTGACTGGAGTTTCATCAGGACTAATGCCCATATCAGCCAAACCCTGTAAAATATTTTCTTCAAATACGCGAGTTGATCTTTCAGTATCGGTATCTTCAACTCGAATGAGAAACTTACCACTATTTTGCTTTGCGTATACATAATTGAACAATGCGGTTCTAACACCCCCTATATGCAATGCACCTGTTGGGCTGGGAGCAAACCTTGTTACTTTAGTCATGATTATTCCGATTAGGGTTAATTTCATTCATTCTTTGTTCATTGGCCGAAATGTCTTCTTTAGAAACCAGGATTTTTGGGATGGGATATTGATCTAAATCAATAGACAGACCATTTTGCTTCTTGCCCTCAGAATGATTGGAGCTGGATGCAAGAAATTCAAATTTACTTTGACCGCCTGTCAAATGAATGAAAACATCTGCCAAAATATTTGCATCGAGAAGCGCGCCATGAAAACTTCGGTCATAGCCTCCAATCTCAAATCTATTTGCTAGAGCATCCAGGGAGTTTCNCTGGCCAGGAAACTTACTTCTTGCCATTAAAAGTGTATCTTCGATCTCGCAAATTTCTTCGAGCTTAGGATATTGTGAAGATGCTCGTTGAAGCTCTGCATTTAAGAAGCCCAAATCAAATGATGCATTGTGAATAATCAAGATGCTGCCTTGAACAAATTCTAAGAAACTCTCGGCAACTTCAGAGAATTCAGGTTCATTAATAAGTTTCTCAATTGAAATGCCATGGACCCTTTGCGCTTCTTCATCAATTGCCCTTTGAGGGTTTAGATATGAATGAAAGTGCTGGTCCGTTCTTTTTCTATCTTCCAGCATAACAGCGCCAATTTCTATAATTCTGTGACCTTGATCAACTTCAAGCCCTGTGGTTTCTGTATCAAGAACAATTAATTTTTTTGTCATGTGAGAGAATCTATTCCTTTGTTTGCTAAGAGATCAGCCATTTCATTCCCAGCATCTCCAGAGTGGCCCTTAACCCAATGCAATTGTACTTCATGATGCTCCATTAACTGATCCAATTGTTGCCACAATTCCTTATTTTTTACTTCTTTTTTTGCAGCAGTTTTCCAGTTATTTTTTTTCCAATTATGTATCCAGTTTATAATTCCATCCATTACGTATTTTGAATCAGTAAATAAATCTACATTGCACCGTTCGTTCAAGGCTTGTAAACCTTGGATTGCTGCAAAAAGCTCCATTTGATTATTGGTTGTGTCTTCTAGACCGCCGTAAACTTCTTTCTCAGTTCCTGCATATTGAATCAATGCGCCCCACCCACCTGGACCAGGATTTCCTCGACATGCACCATCTGTATAAATAATTACTTGTTTCATGGGTTAAAATATCTCTCTTAATATTATGAAGATTCAATATATAAAAGCTTACACTGATAATTATATTTGGTTAATTAGAACTAATGAAGGCAATCTTGTAATTGATCCAGGTGAGTCGAAACCAGTTGAAAGCTTTACATCGCATGAAGGCATTCAAATAAACGATATTTTGCTCACACACCATCATTATGATCATGTGGGTGGCGTACTTGATTTAAAGAAAAATATCCTCGGAAAAGTTGTTGGGCCAAATAATTCTCAAATAAATGGAATTGATCATCATGTGGTTGATGGAGAGACTTTTCAGTCCTGTGGTTTAGAATTTTCTGTAATAGAAATCCCAGGCCATACATTGGATCATATTGCATATTTTATTAATGATGGGTATCAGCCAATATTATTCTGTGGAGATACTCTTTTCTCAGCTGGTTGTGGCAGAGTGTTTGAAGGTACACATAAGCAAATGTATGAATCATTAATGAAGTTAAGGGAATTGCCAGAAAATACTTTGGTCTATTGCGCTCATGAATATACTATAAGCAACTTAAAGTTTGCCCTTGAAGTTGAGCCAAATAACGAAGATATTGTTCAACATCTTACAGCTTGTGAAGAAAAAATTAATGACGGGGAGATTACATTACCTAGCAGCATCGGCACTGAACTAAAAATTAATCCATTTATGCGATGTGGACACAAGGATTTACGTCGCTCAATTGCAAACAAAGATATCGATGCTGAGCATGGCTCAGATATCAAGATATTTGGACATCTAAGATCATGGAAAGACTCTTTTTAGCTCTTACATTTTTTACTATCTCAAGCTGCGAATTACCTAACCTAATTCAAGCTGATAGGTATATTGAGCCCGAACCAGTTGAAGTTGAACTAAAAACTGAAGTATATAAAGATGTCTGGGCACGAATCGATGCAAGCTCCTCAATACAGCGGGATGGGCTTGATGAAGAGACACTTAGATATGTTGATCTTTATCTTAGCAATCCTGCGCAATTCAGCAGGCTGATTGAAAAAGGTCAATATTTTATTTATTTTGTTCTTGAGGAGTTAGAGAAATATCGACTTCCTCCAGAGCTTGCTTTATTGCCATATATAGAGAGCAATTATGATCCTTTTTCTATTTCTGCATCAGGAGCAATGGGTATCTGGCAGTTTATGCCAGCAACTGCAAGAATTTACGGACTGCAAGATACTTGGTGGTATGAGCAACGGCACGATCCATTGGTCTCATCCAGAGCTGCTGTTAGGTATTTAGCCTACCTTCACAATAGATTCAATAAAGAAATTACCTATACCCTATCGGCATACAATGGTGGGCCCACCTTGCTAGAAAAACAGATTAAGCTTAATAAAAAGCTAGGCAAATCAACTAATTATAAACAGCTCAAACTCCCTAGACAGACAAAAGATTACGTTCCTAAGTTTAAGGCAATTGTTGAGCTGGTAATTAATGCAGAAAAATATGGTCTGACACTTCCAGCTTTTCCAAATACTCAAGTGCTTGGAAGCATCTCATTAAATGGGCAGGTTGAGATACTAGCTTTTAGTGATTTTGCAGATCTCAAACCTGAATTTGTTTATAAGCTAAATGCTGGGTATACAAAATGGGCTTCGCCGCCTGGAGAAACAACAATATTTAATATCCCCATTGAGCTTGAAGACTCTCTTAATATGAAAAAAAGTGAATTTGTTCAAGCAAATCAAATTAACTGGGTGACGCATAGGGTTTCAAGAGGAGATAGTCTTTGGAAGATTGCAAATAAGTTTGATACCGAAGTTAACGTGCTTAAAAAAGTAAACTACCTTGCTTCAAATACATTAAGTTTAAATCAAGAACTCCTGATCCCATTAAGCAATGATCAAAACCAAACTTTTATACCCTATCAAGCACATATTATTAGTGAGGGAGATACTTTATGGAATTTAGGAATACAGTATAAAATTTCTCCTGCAGAGATAGCTAGAAATAATGGATTAAAAATGGGCAGCCCTCTAAGAATTGGTAAAGAGCTGAATATTGGTAATAAAAATATTCATCGGACGATTAATTCAAAAAAAAGGACAATTTTATATAGTGTGAAGCAAGGCGATAGCCTTTATCGAATCGCCGATATATTTAATATTGAGATTGAAGACATTAAAAGAATTAACGAAATACCTCATAATGAGATTAAGCCTGGTCAAGTTTTAAAAATTGTTATTAAGGCTTTTTAATCAGAGGATATTTTAGGGTCCAATGCATCTCTCAGCCCGTCTCCAAAAAAATTAAGAGCAAAAAGAGTGATGGTAAAGGTTAGACCTGGATAGATAAGAAGCCAAGAATACTCCTCCATTGATTCAACGCCATATCTTATTAATGTGCCCCAGCTACTCATCGGCGGTTGAATGCCTAAACCTAGAAAACTTAAAAAGGCCTCTAATAACATTACTTGCGGAATTGTTAATGTTGCATAAACTGCTATTGGGCCTAGGATATTAGGAAAAATATGCTTTCTAAACATTTGAATATTCGATACACCCATGGCTTGAGCAGCTAACACATATTCTTGATTTTTTATTGTGAGCACCTGGCCTCTCACAATTCTTGCCATAGTAAGCCATTCGACAGCTCCAATAGCCCCAAATAAGAGCCAAATATTTCTGCCAAAGATTACCATCAATAGAATAATAAAAATAATAAAAGGAAGGCCGTATAAAACATCAACTATCCTCATCATTACAGAGTCAATCCTGCCACCAAAGTAGCCAGCAACAATGCCCCAGCTCACACCAATTACAAGGGCAACGCCTGTTGCAACAAAACCTACAAGCAAAGAAACTCTAGCTCCAAATAGAATTCTGCTGAAGAGATCTCTGCCAAGGGTATCTGTTCCCAATAGGAATTCTCCAGACGGAGCTTGAGCTCCTAGTTCAAGATTTTGATAAGCATATGAATGAGGGGCTATCCATGGAGCAAAAATAGCTAGAATTATCAAAACGCTTAAAATTAATCCACCAGCAACTGCTGCTTTATTAGCAAGTAGTCTTCTCCATGCATCAGACCATAAAGAGCTTCCCTGACTCATGCCTCACTCCTTGCTCGAGGATTCATAAGCAAAACTGCAATATCAGATAGAAGATTAAAAAAGATAATGAGCGCGGAAAAGAAAATAGTTGTTCCAAGAATCATGGTGTAGTCTCGGTTAAATGCTGCTTCAACATAAAATCTTCCCAACCCAGGAATTTGAAAAATAGTTTCGACAACAAATGAGCCTCCAATTAAACCGGCAATAGCCGGCCCTAAAAAAGAAACCACTGGAACCAAGCCGCCTTGCAAAGCATGTCTAATGATCACTTGATGTTCCGGTAGACCTTTTGCTCTTGCTGTCCTGATATAGTCTTGACTCAATGTCTCGAGCATCCCTCCTCGGCTAAGTCTTGCTATGTATGCTGCATAGGCAGCTCCTAGAGTAATAGACGGTAAGATTTTATCCCCAGCAAGAGAATCCCAACCAGAAACAGGTAAAACTTCTAAATGGATACCAAAAAACAAAACTAATAAGGGACCAAGTAAAAATGTAGGCATACAGATGCCTATCATTGCAATTGTCATTGGAATGAAATCAAGCATAGTATTCCGTTTAACAGCCGCTATTACTCCAGCAAAACTGCCTATAAGCATTGCGACGATAATTGCATAGAAGGCCAACTCAAATGTAACTGGAAGACCTGTAAAGATCATTTCAGTGACAGATCTTCCTGGGTACCTAAAGGAAGGCCCAAAATCTCCCTGAATAAGATTAAACATATAGTCTCTATATTGGATCATCAATGGAGCATCAAGATTGTAAACAGCATTTAGATTCTTCATTACCTGAGGTGGGACCACCTTCTCCGCATCAAATGGACCTCCTGGAGCCATACGAACTAGAAAGAATGTAAGTGAAGCAACAACCAATATAACTGGTATGGCTATGGCAACTCTTTTTAGGATAACTTGGAGCATAGACAGACTATCTTTCTAAATAAATAAATTTTGGATGGTGTGTATCAAGTAAATTAGGATACCAACCCTTAACATCATTGGATAGTTGGTATTGACGAACATAAGTGTAAATTGGAATAATTGGCATTTCACTGATCAATAATTGCTCAGCTTGCATGAGATACTTATAACGCAAAGATTGATCATTGGTAGCATTAGCTAGCTCAAGCAAGTCATCATATTCTTTGTTTTCCCAACCTGTTTTATTATTACCTCTGTTAGGTCTCAATGTATCAAGAAAAGTATTAGGATCTTCATAATCACCTATCCATCCAGCTCTGGAGATTTGGAAATCGCCTGTCATCTCTCTAGCGAGGTAAACTTTCCAATCTTGATTAACAAGTTGAACAGAAATGCCTAGGTTTTGTTGCCACATTTGTTGAACAGCCAAAGCAATTTTTCTGTGGCCCTCTTGCGTATTAAATAAAATCTCTAAGACTGGAAAGCCTTCACCATTTGGATACCCAGCGTCTGATAAGAGTGCTTGAGCTAATTCTGGATCAAATGGGACTTCTGTATCCGGTTCATAGCCTGCAGAGCCAGGAGGTGTAAATGAATATGCTGCTTGTTGACCGCATTTAGATACTCTTTCTACTATTTGGGTTCTGTTTAAAGCAAACGCAAGCGCCTTTCTGATTCGCTTATCTTTAAGGACAGGGTGAAGGGTATTAACTCTATAAAAATAAGTTCCCATATAGGGCTCTATCCTAAGATTAGGATTCTCATTCTCGATATAAACAGGACATTTTTCCAATGGAACTACGTTAGTTACATGCAGTTGCCCTGCCCTAAACATTCTATCTTCAGTTGATTCATTTGAGACAGGGTAATATCTAATCTCATTTAATTTAACTTTATCTGCATCCCAATAAAGTGGATTTTTATCTACAATGATTTGCTTATTAAGCTCCCAAGTTTTTAAGTTCATAGGACCATTGCATACAAAATTTCCGGGACGTGTCCATAAACCATTCCTATCATCAATTGATCCATGCTTGAGAACAGTGTTTTTATGAACAGGATAAGTGCTGTAATGACTAAGCAGCTTTATGAAAAAAGGAGTTGGATTATTTAGCTCAACCCTTAACTCATGATCATTGATTGCCTTCACGCCGACAGTTGAAAAATCTTGAGTTATTCCTTGATGGAAATCTGCGGCACCTTTTAAGTAATAAAGCATATCAGGGTACTGAGAGCCAAGAGATGGAGTTAGTATCCTCATCCACGACCAAACAAAGTCATCTGCTATGAGGGCATCACCATTTGACCACATTGCATTTTTATTTAAATAGAAAGTGTAAGTTTTACCGTCTGGGCTAATAACCCATGATTCAGCAACACCCGGTAAATTTTCACCCCCTCTAGGATTAGCAATAGTTAAACCTTCGCACATAGAAATTAATAGGTGATGTTCAGGCACGCCTGTAACAATATGAGGGTCCAGACCTTGAGGCTCGCTACCATTACCAAAGTGAAGAATTTTTTCTTGAAGCCCAGAATCAACTGGCGAGATAGACTTACCACACCCAACTAAAGCTATTAAAAAAAATAAGGATAATTGTTTAATTTTCATGGAAGTATTATATATAAAAAAAGGGCCAGTAAACTGGCCCTTTTTATAAGATTAAACTCTTTTATAGTGAGATTTTAAATCCACCATAAATGTAGGCTCCGCCAGGAAGATCCCATGCGTAGTCAAAGTTTTGAGCAAATGCATCATATGCAACTGGAGGCTCCTCACCAAATAGGTTACGAGCTCCGATAAATACATTGACTTCATCTGAATACTGGTATGCAACTTGCAAGTCAGTGTAATACTCAACTTCCATTTGGTTGTAACCATAGTCTCCAAAGTTATTTGCTTCATCTGGGTTTGAACACTTGTCATCTAGACCATAGTAAGTAGACAACCAACAATCATCTTTATTGTCATCTAAGAATCTAAAGTTAAGAGAAGTAGTGAAATCATTATAATCCCACAACACAGAAGCGTTAGCTCTCCATCTGAAATCAGCTCCACCATCATACCAACCGAATGACTCAGAAGGAGTAGATGTTGCTGCTTGAGCAAACTCATCTTTGGTGTAATAAACCATGTCAAATCCTGTTGTAAATGAACCATAGTTCTCGACATCAAATGAATAATTAATTACAAAATCAACACCTGAAACATTTTGAACAGCTGAGTTAATTCTTGATGTTCTAACAGTTTGAAGTCCACCGTTACCAGTTCTAGTAACAAATGAGCAGAAATTGTCATCTTGTTGAGTTGACTCAACGTAACATCTATTTAATACAGTTCCTACACCAATAGAGTTGAAAATATTTTCAAGTTCAATTTCCCAGAAATCAACACTCATGCTTAAGTTTTCAATTTGACTAGGTGTGTATACGATACCAACAGTAGCATTTTCACCTTCTTCAGGAAGTAAGAATGGGTTACCACCAACAAGACCTCTAATTTGAGTAGTTGGTTGTTCAGCACCACCAGCAGGAACGCCGGCAGCCAAACAATTAGCTTGTGTTCCAGCACTTTGTGATGGGAACTGGTCAGTGTTACATGGGTCTGTTGCTTGAGGGAATGATTCACCACCACCTCTATACATATCGCCTACAGTTGGAGCTCTGAAGGTTTCACCCATTGTTGCTCTTACTAGAACATCATCAATAGGTCTCCATCTGATTCCAATTTCACTTGTTGATGGGCTTCCTGGATCGTTAGCATTTGGTGTAGCGCCAACTAAACCATTCGCTGAGTAGTCTGAAGTTCTGGCTGAAACTGTTAGCTCAAGCTCTTGCGCTCCAGTAACACCTTCTAATAAAGGAATATTGATCTCAACAAAGAATTCTTCAACAGATGTCTTACCTCTTGTAGGCTCTCTGAAGTTAGTAGATGAACTACCAGCTGTAATAAGTGAGTCTGGAGTATCAACAAAACCTGAAGATCTTTTTTCAAAACCTGCTGCAAAGAAAGCAGTACCATAAGGCATTTCAAATAAAGGACCTGAGACTTCTGCCCAGTAATTATCACTATCAAAATGTCTGTTTTGAACACCGTCATATCCAACGTAATCTACCATTGCTTGATATTCTGCTTGAGAAATTCTACCAGCAGCAAGACCTAGGTCTGGACCACCAAAGATATTAAATGGTGTACATTGTCCAATTGGATTGTCTGGAGTTCCACAAGTTAAAGTGCCTGTTGTAGCATCTCTAAAGGAGTCACCTACTGCAAGTCCTAAGTGAGAAAGGTCAACAAAGTTCATAAGCTTGCCATCGTACTGAGCATCGTTCAATTGAACACCTGCATTCCAGCTATAGACATTTCCGCCAAGCTCAAAGTCACCCTCTAGGCCAGCTCTAAGACCAAATATATCGTAATCATAATCATAAATCCTTGGGCCAATAGCAATAGCTCTGAAACCAAATGATGTATCTTGACCAAATTTATTAAAGTAGCCATCTTTAGTAGCAAATCTTCCATTGTTAAGCTGCCATTGTGGACCTGCTCCACCATATGCAGTCATAGGAACTTGAGCAAGTTGATTTACACGCTTAGATTTTGTGTAATTGAATTGCACATAAGCTTTTAGATTATCAGAAATCTCAAAATCAGAATAAGTATAAACACCATATTGATCAACTGGGTTTTGCACATGGTTAACAGGTGCGTAGTTATAACGACCAGCATTTGACCATGGGATAAAGTCATCGATCGATGCACCTGACTTACCAGGTTCTAAGTATTTATTAACAGAGAAGAATCTTCCGTATGCTGGAAAAGATGAACCACAAAGAAAACTGTCACTGGCTGGTGCAAAGTTACCATATCCAGAGTTTTGCTCAGGGCTAGGTCCTAAGTTAGTTGGGGAGTTTTGAGGACCTGTTCCACTACCAGGAACGTTAGAACAACCATAATATGGCTGATTAGCTCTTGGAATTTGCCCAGCAAAAATAGCTTCCTGATCGGCAAATGAAATATTTACAATGTTACTTGATTTTTCAGAAGTGCTTCCAAAAGTCAAGCTAAAGGAATTTGCAGCACCATAGCCTGCATCATATTCACCAGAAGTAGCTCTTAACTCAAAGCCATCGTAGTCTTTTTTAGTGATAATGTTAATAACGCCTGCAACAGCATCAGAACCATAAATAGAAGATGCACCATCTTTAAGAATTTCAACTCTTTGAATGATAGAAGCAGGAATAGTGTTCATATCCACTGTTCCAAAAGCGTCTGTTACCCATCTTCTTCCGTCTACGAGAACTAAAGTTCTTCCAGCGCCTAGGTTTCTTAATGAGATTTCATTAGAACCATCGCCGCCATTGGTAGCGGTTGTAACTGGTCTTAATCCGTTACCGTCATTGGATGAGATGCTTTGTAAGATATCACCAATGTTATTTAGACCTGTTCTTTCAATCGCAGCGTCAGAAATAATTTCTAATGGCTTAGAGCTATCGAAAACTGATTTCTTGATCTTAGAACCAGTAACGATAACTTCTTCAACGTCATCGGTTTCTGCTTCTTGGGCAAATGAAGTATTTGGCATCAGACCTAAGGATAGGACTGCGACCAGTGAAAATTTAACTATATTTGACATATAAACTCCCTAAAAGTTTGTTAGTTGGGGTAATTGTTGCCATTTTGACACAATATGTCAACTTTTCTTTTGTTAGGGATGAATAAAAGTTATGCAAAAAAAAGGGATGCATATGCATCCCTTTTAAAGTTAGTCCCTTTTCTTAGTATTGAAGTGTCAAGTTTAAGAAGATGTATTGACCAAAGGCATCAAAGTAACCTGGGAAAGTGTTACCGTTACCTGGTGCTGTTCCAGCATCAGATGTGTAGCCAGGTTCATCATCGAACAAGTTGTTGATACCAAAAGTAACCATTAGGTTGTCAGTTGCTGAATATTTAGCAGAAACGTCAACGTAAGTTCTAGCATCAAAATCAATTTTATTTGAATTAAGGTCTGTTGTTTCACCAAGGTATCTTAAGCCAAGAGATAAATCCATATCATACTCAGTTGTAAGAGTAGCTTTGTATTTACCAGATACTTCAGGCTGTGGATTTTTTCCACATGATCCACCCCAATTGCCAGCACATGAGATAGCTTTTGAACCAGGAATCTCAATGATGTCAGCTGTATCAAGCATTGTTGTTACACCTTGAATAGTTAATGGACCATAAGCAGTATCCATGTCGTAATCAAATATCACATCAACACCAGTTGTTGTCTCTTCACCAATGTTAGTTAGCTGTTGTGAAATATATCCACCAGACAACCATAATGAACCTGTTCCAGGCATTCTGTTGATTAGACCACAGTATTGAGCTGTTCCAGTTGAAATACATTTATCCAATGCAGTTTTAGCACTTACAGTACCAATTCCATCTTCAACAGTAATATCAAAGTAATCAACTGTTAATGTTAATCCAGGAATTGACTCTGGAGTAATAACAGCACCGATAGTAATTGATTCAGATTCCTCTGGAGCAACTTTAGGATTTCCACCACCTTTGATGTTGTATTGATCCGCTGGTGAGTTTAGGTCTGTGTTGTAGAGACTTGCTGCTAAACCAGTATTTGCACATTGTGCTTGAGTAGCTGTTGCTGCTGATCCATTTTGTTGAATTGAACAAGGGTCATTGTCCAAGTCAACAAGGCCATCGCTGACTGCTGAANAAAGTTCAGAAATACTTGCGTGACGCTGAGCTGTTTGGAATGACGCTCTTAAAGAGACGTTGTCATTAACAGTCCAGTAANCACCAATCTTAGTAGAATCAGTTTCAGAACCAGTAGAGTATTCAGCTGAACGGAAACCAGCATCGACACTTAGGTCGTTTGTTACTGGAATACCGACTTCCATGAAGAATTCATCAACATCGTACATACCGCCGATAGGCAATGTAGCTCCACCTGAACCAGATCTGTCACCCATTTTTGTAGCAGTATCAGGTCTGAAATCAGCGGCAAATTCTTTAGTTTCGAAACCAACTACTAATGAAACTGAACTAGGAGCACCTGGAATAGTAAATCCTGTGTCACCAGCAACATATCCTGAAAGGATTTTTTGCTTTCCGTCGCCATTAATAAATGTAGATTTAGCAAGGTAGTCTTGGGCAGTTTGACCGCCGTCGATAACACCTTGAATACCTGCATCACCAGGCAATCCACCTTGGAAAAGGTTATATGGAACACAATTAGCATCAATGCCTTGGAGTTTGGCAACACAAGTTGGAACTCCTGCAACGTTAACAACGTTAACCGCGCGGTTAATTGCAATAACAGAAAGGTCATTTCTGTATTCGTTTGCATAGTTAACATCTGAATTTTGGTAATAGATATCATATGACCAGTCATCATTGATGTCTCCTCTCAAACCTAAAGTAGTGTTATAACTCTTATATGTTTGAATTCCTTGTCTAGGGTTACCTTCAACATTTCTTTTCAATGAATACAAAGGAGCTCTGTAATCAACAATTGTTCCAGCTGCTACAGCTGCATCCAAACCATTGATATAAGAAAGAGCTTCTGCTCCTGTTGCGAAATTAGGTGCATGAGAACCGCCCATACCTATCCAATCGTGACATGCAACTTTATATTGCTGAGCAGATAGTAATCCGTTGTAACAAGGTAGGTGAGTAATGTTACCAAATGTACCTGAATATGCGATCTGGGCATTTGATTCAGACTTCATAGATGTAAAATCCAAGTAAACTTCTGCATTATCGGTAATTTCATACTTACCAAAGAATCCCATGTTAATTCTATCGTCAGGTCTTTGGAAAAAGTTTGTTGGGTTGTAGTTATATGTTTGACCATCTCTAGGAACAAAATTATTTCCTTCAACTTTAAGATCTAGACGAGTCACTGAAGGATCAATGTTTGTGAATCCAGCGCCTGTATAGCCACCGAAGTCAGCCCATCGTCCTGGAGGAATTGTAGATGAGCCACCACATCTTCCTGTTCCACCACTTAGTGCACATGCACTAATGTCAAATTCACCCTGAAGCATTGGTTTAGTGTCTGTGTGCTCAAAGAAAGCAGATACATGCCCTTTACCACCATCGATGTCTCCTCCGAATGCCATTGAGAATTTACCAGTATCACCAGTTTGCACATCGCTTGGTGCATTAGCATAGCCATAGCTTTTTTGTAATTTTTGTAATTTAGAGTTATCGTTTTCATGATTGTAGAAGCCATGGGAGTAAGCAGCTTTAAAGCCTACAAATTCATCATCTAAAACAAAGTTAACAACACCAGCAACAGCGTCAGAACCGTACACTGATGATGCGCCACCTGTTAGTACTTCAACTTTCTTTAAAAGAAGAGTTGGAATAGTGTTCAAATCTGCACAACTTCCGCCGCCAGTAGTTCCTGGAACCATTCTTCTGCCGTTCAAAAGAACCAATGTTCTAGCACAGCCTAAGTTTCTAAGGTTTACAGTAGCAGTACCATTAGATCCATTAGAGTTAGTAATAGACTGGCCAGGTGAGACCTGAGGCATATCATTTAAGAAGTCCTCAACTCTGGTTATACCAGCATCTATTATATCTTGCCCATCAACAACTGCGATTTGGGAAGAACTAATAACGTTTGGATCAATAATCCTTGATCCGGTTACAATAACTTCTTCAACATCTGCATCAGAATCTTGGGCAACTGCCAAAGGAACTGAAAGAGAGATGACTGCAAAAGCACTGAATAAATATTTATTTAAGTCAATCATTTAAAATACTCCTAAGTTTTAAAAATACACAAATTGCATACACAATCCNTGCGATTCACGATTATATGCTTGTTTTACCTTAAGAAACAAGCTTAGATTGCAAAACAATTGAATTGATTTTGTAAAAAAATTAGAGAACTTATTAAAGATTCTTTTAGTCATATATAATAACTTTGACTTTAACTCTCATAACCTAAACCAAAAATGCTAAAAAATAAGAAAATTTTAATTGCTGGGCTTGCTAACAAACACTCTATTGCTGCCGGCATTGCCAGAGCGATGCATGCTCAAGGCGCTGAACTAGCCTTTACTTATCAAAGTGAACGATTAAAAGGGAATGTTGAGAAAATTGCAGCTGAACTTGGTTCAGATCTTTTATTTGAATGCGATGTTGCATCTGACCAAAGCATAGATGATATGTATAAAGGATTATCAAAAAAATGGAAATCATTTGATGGGTTTGTGCATTCTATTGGTTTTGCTCCTGCTAATGAGCTAGAAGGCAATTTTGTAGATGCAGCAACCAGGGAGGGATTTCAAATTGCTCATGATATTAGCTCATATAGTTTTACTGCTATGGCAAAAGGAGCCAAGCCGATGTTAAATGAAAACGCAGCTCTTCTAACATTAACCTATTTAGGGTCGATGCAATCTTTGCCTAATTACAATGTAATGGGCCTTGCGAAAGCAAGTTTAGAAGCTAATACAAGGTTTCTAGCTGCTGCAATGGGACCAGACGGAATTAGGGTTAATGCAATTTCTGCTGGGCCAATAAAAACATTGGCTGCAATGGGAGTTAAAAACTTTAGAAAGATGCTGACCAACTACGCAAATAGAGCGCCCCTAAGAAGAGCTGTAACAACTTTAGAGGTTGGCAATGTAGCTGCGTTTTTATGTTCAGATCTTGCTAGCGGAGTTACCGGTGAAATTACATACGTCGATGGCGGCTTCAATACCGCTGCAATGTCATTAGAAGAATACGCTGATTAGTTCGCTACAAAGTTTTCCAANCTTACTTTTTGACCTTGTTTAAATGAGCGATCAATAAACCCTGAAAATTGTTGACCCAANGTCTCGTTATAGAAAGCTTTGTATTGCTCCAAAGAATCCCCAAGTTGATCTACTGATGGTATAACTTCATTAGAAGACTTAGCCCAATAACGATCTCCATTAAAAGCTTCATTATTAACTATCGAGCCAATTGAAGATTCAAAGGTCGCATTAATAATCTCTGATGGCAACAATGATGAGAATCTCTTCACGCCTTTAAAACTTTCCTGTGAAAAGCCTGGTTCGCTTGGAAGAACCTTCTCGCCGGCTATGATGCTTTCTGCATCCATTGAAAACTCCTCAAGAACTTTATTGGCCTTAGCCACTCTTACCTCTTTAATGGCTAGGTCTGCCACGTCAACAAATGGAAGCACTGCTGGATCGATAGCCTGCGTCATCATGACAAAGGCATAACTTTCTTCACCTTCAAATATCTCAATTTTATTTGCTAGCATGGCTACGTCGAACAAATCAGATGCATTAAATTCTGTAAAACCATTCAAAGCAACATCATTTATACTTTGCAGTCCAGTAACTCCAACTGAAACATTAATAGAGTCAGCCAGCTCGTTTAATGAAACACCTTCTAAGACCAAAGATTCTAGTTTTAAAAAATCATCCTGCATTAAAGCCAATGCCTCTGCATCAACAAGCTCATCCAAAATGGTCTTTGTCATTTCAGATTTGCTCTTAATTTCAGGTTTAATAACCTCGGTTAATTTTAATATATGAAAAGAATCTTCTAACTCAATAACTGAGCTAATTGCATTTAGCTGCATGGTTGCAATTACATCCTCAAATTCAACTGGAAATGCATCTCCAGACGACATACCGAGATCGCCCGATACATCCTTAGAGGCAAGATCTTCACTGGAGGCAGAAACTGCTTCTTCAAAGGATATTTTATTAGACTCTATGCTTGTTAAAAGAGAATCTATTTTTTCACGAGCCTGACCATCATTATCATAGTTAAATTTTTCAATCATCAAATGCGATATTCTATTTTGCAATTGCCCTTCTGCATTACTGATGTAATCTGCATAGGCTTCGTCTATGTAGCCTTCTGGAACCTGAACTTGTTTTTTGTAAGCATCATATGTAAGCACTAGATAAGAAAAATCTCGCTGTTCCTTCGAGAGAAATAGAAAAGGATTGTCATTATAAAACTTCTGCCCTTCTTCTAAAGAGGCTTTTTGTGATTCAACCACAATAGCTTTATCTATCTTTATAAAATTAATATCTCTAGATGTTTCAAGCATTGCAGCAAGTGATGCTATNTCANCATCAATAGGAAAGGCNGTAGCACCCATAGCAGAAACTAATTTATCTAAAGAGACGCTTTCTCGAACCAAATTGATATACTCATCAGGAGTCCAGCCGTTAGCTCTGACCGATGACTCAAAAAGAGTTTGGTCAAAACCATTGTCCCCTTGAAACATCTCCAAATTAATTATTTCTTGTTTTGCTTTTTTTTCTGAAACTATTAAACCTAATTCTCTTGCATGAGAGAGAAGAGTTTTTTGATTAATAATCTCATTCTTGATTAAGCCTACTGAAACTTCTTCATCCAAGTCATCAAGAGAAAATTCTTCTCCGTACATCGATTGAAGTCTTTGGCCAACTTGACTGGTCGCAAGGTTCACATCCATCTGCGAGACAGGTTCACCATTAACAGTTCCAAAACCCTTGAACGTTGTCCCAAAAGAAGTTGAGCCAAAAAAAACAAAGGGTATTGCAAGCAGAATCGCAATGACTATGACCCTTTTGCCTGACAGGAAGTTTCTGAGTGAATCTAACATGTGTAATGCATCCTTTTAAAAGCTAACAATGATACATAAAAAAAGGGTGCTTATGCACCCTTTTTTTAAAGACCTTTAAATCTAAAGTTAATTAAGAATTTTTAACTTTATCTTTTAAACCTTTACCAGCTTTAAAGCCTGGAACTTTTGATGCTGCAATATGCATTGAAGCACCTGTTTGTGGGTTTCTTCCTTCTCTTGCAGCTCTATGTCTGACAGAAAAAGTTCCAAAACCTACAAGCGAAACTGTGTCTTGCTTTCCTAAAGCGTCGCCAATAGATTCTAATACTGCATCAACAGCTCTTCCTGCTGAAGCTTTAGTCATATCTGCTGATGAAGCCACTGCGTCTACTAAGTCTGATTTATTCATTGAATTCTCCTCTGGTTAATTAATGTACCTAGGTCTATGAAAAGCCATCANAGAAGAAATGTCAAGCTTTAAAACCTATTCTAATGGGCTTTTCTNGAGCTTGATCTTGTGTTAGCTGATTTTGATTTGGGGATATTCTTTGCGCCTGNCTTTTTTCTNATGGGTTTTGGTTCTGATGTAAGGGCTAAACTAATCGCNTCATCGACCCAACGCACTGGAAGAATCTCAAGTGCATGAGTAATTTGTGAAGGTATTTCTCTTAGATCAGCAGCATTATCTTCAGGGATAATGACTCTCTTAATGCCCCCACGTTTGGCTGCTAACAGCTTCTCTTTGAGGCCTCCAATTTTAGTGACTTGACCATGCAAAGTAATCTCTCCGGTCATGGCTGTATCAGAACGCACTGGAATGCCAGTGAAAACTGAAATCAGTGCTGTGCACATTCCCACGCCTGCACTGGGTCCATCTTTGGGAGTTGCACCATCTGGAACATGAATATGGACATCAAACTTTTCATAGAAATTACTAGGAATCCCCAGCTTTTCTGATCGAGATCTCACAACTGTTAATGCTGCCTGAATAGACTCTTGCATGACGTCACCTAGAGACCCTGTTTTGATAACTTGACCCTTTCCTGGAACATAAGATGACTCAATTGTAAGAAGCTCCCCACCAACCTCAGTCCATGCTAGGCCAGAGACTTTTCCAACTATGTCCTCNACATCTGCTTCGCCAAATTTAAACTTTGGAACACCGCAGTATTTTTCTAAATTCTTGGGAGTAATATTGATAGAAGATTTAACTTTTTTAGGATCTGCAAGGACCCTTTCTTTAACGGACTTCCTAAAAATTTTTGCGATTTGTCTTTCGAGCCCTCGGACACCAGCCTCCCTTGTGTAATGTCTTACAATATCTAATATTGATTTATCACTAAGCTTCACTTCTTTTTCATCCAATCCGTTTCTTTCAAGCTGCTTGGGAATGAGGTACTGCTTTGCAATATTTATTTTTTCATCCTCAATGTAACCAGGCAGTCTGATGATTTCCATTCGGTCCAGCAAAGGGCCTGGAATGTTAAGACTGTTAGCTGTACATACAAACATTACCTCTGATAAATCAAAATCTACCTCTAAGTAATGATCTGAAAAAGTATTGTTTTGCTCTGGATCTAAAACTTCTAATAATGCTGAAGCTGGATCACCTCTGTGGTCCATCCCNATTTTATCGATCTCATCCAATAGAAATAATGGATTTTTTACCTCAACCTTTGAGAGCTTTTGAATAATTTTTCCTGGCATAGAGCCAATATATGTTCTGCGATGCCCTCTTATCTCCGCCTCATCTCTAACGCCACCAAGCGACATGCGAGCAAACTCTCTATTAGTAGCCCTGGCTATTGATTTACCTAGTGATGTTTTACCTACTCCAGGAGGGCCAACCAAACAAAGCACAGGGGCCTTAAGCTTTTTAACTCTTTGCTGAACAGCTAGGTATTCTAAAATTCGCTCTTTCACTTCATCTAAGCCAAAATGATCTTCATCAAGAATCTCAATTGCAGACTTCAAATTTGACTTCACTTTGCTTCTTTTTTTCCAAGGAATNGCAGTCAGCCAGTCCAAGTAAGACCTTACAACCGATGCTTCAGCAGACATTGGAGACATTTGCTTAAATTTAGNAAATTCATTCTTGGCTTTTTTTAGCGCTTCTTTTGACATGCCCGCTTTATCAATGTCATTTTCTAATTGAGATATTTCATCTCCTTCTTCGCTAATATCACCTAGTTCTTTTTGGGCCGCTTTAATTTGCTCATTAAGATAGTATTCTCTCTGAGATTTCTCCATTTGACCTTTTACTCTATTGCGAATTCTTTTATCCACATCCATCACGTCTAACTGAGATTCTATATAGGCAATTAAAATTTCAGCTCGCAACTGGAAATCTGCTGTTTCTAGAATTTCTTGCTTTTGTTTAATCTCCATTGGTAGATGGCCTGCAATTGAGTCAATGATTCTTGAGAGATCATCTAACGCATCAATTGATGCAAGAACTTCTGGGGCAATCTTCTTCGTGATTTTAATAAAGTCATGGAACTTAGCTTTAATAAATTTTGATAGGTTTTCACTGTCTTTGTTATCAATTTTTGAATCAGCTATCAGGCTAACTCTAACTTTGGAGTACTTGGAGTCAGACTCTAGGGACTCCATTTGAGCTCGATGAGAGCCCTCCACTAAAACTTTAACAGTTCCATCGGGAAGTTTGATCAGCTGTAAAATATTTGCAATGGTTGCAACCTTATAAAGATCATCATACAAAGGGGCGTCAAGTGAACCATCTTTTTGAGCGGCTAGAATAATTTTTTTTTCACCAGCCATGGCAGCATTTAATGCACTGATAGATTTGTTTCTTCCAACAAATAAAGTGGAAACCACTCCAGGAAAGACAACAACGTCTCTAAGGGGAATTAGGGGGAGATCATATTTAATAGTAGCCATATAAATATAATGAGGGGGAATTAATTAAATTCAACCAGCAGAGGAAGATTTTTTCTTAGAAGATTTATATACCTTAATTGGATCAGTTGAATGTAATACAGAATTTTCATCAACAATCACTTTTTCTAAATCTAAATTTGGAAGCTCGAACATTGTGTCCATTAAAAGCTCTTCCATAATAGATCTCAAACCTCTCGCCCCAGTTTTTCTTTGAAGAGCTCTCTTGGCAATCTCAACAAGTGCCTCGGTTCTAAAATCTAATTCCACCTCATCAATATCAAATAAATATTTGTATTGGTTAACCAATGCATTTTTTGGTTCTTGAAGAATTCTAACAAGAGCCTCTTCATCTAGNTCATGCAATGTTGAAATAACAGGAAGCCTGCCAACAAATTCAGGGATTAACCCAAACTTAACNAAATCCTCAGGCTCAAGCGTTTCAATAATTGAAGCAACAGATGCCTGGGTATCTTTNACTGCAGCACCAAATCCAATCCCAGACTTATCAGTGCGATGTTTNATAACTTCATCAATTCCAGAGAAAGCTCCACCGCAAATAAATAAAATGTTTGATGTATCAATCTGAATGAACTCTTGTTGAGGATGCTTTCTTCCACCTTGAGGAGGAATAGAAGCAACGGTTCCTTCGATCAGTTTAAGCAAAGCTTGCTGGACACCTTCGCCGGAGACATCTCTGGTGATAGACGGGTTGTCAGATTTTCTGGCTATTTTGTCTATCTCATCAATGTAGACAATACCAAGGGCTGCCTTATCTGGGTCATAGTCACATTTTTGAAGAAGTTTCTGAATGATATTCTCAACATCCTCTCCCACATAGCCGGCTTCAGTTAAAGTTGTTGCGTCAGCAATAGTAAACGGCACATTTAACACTCTTGCTAGAGTTTGGGCTAAAAGTGTTTTGCCGCTTCCAGTAGGACCAAGCAATAAGACATTGCTTTTTTGGAGCTCTATCTCATCTTTCTTTGCGTTTGATCTCAGTCTTTTGTAGTGATTATAGACGGCAACTGAAAGTGTTTTTTTAGCTTTTTCTTGACCTATGACATAGTCATCAAGTTGATTAAAAATTTCTAAAGGGGACGGCAAAACCTCAAGGACTTCTTCGTCATCCGCTTTGACCTCTTCTTCAATAATATCATTGCAAAGGTCTACGCACTCGTCACAAATATAAACACTAGGCCCGGCAATAAGCTTGCGAACATCCTCTTGGCCCTTGCCACAGAATGTGCAGGAAAGTTTATTGTTTTCTTTATTTTCCATTTGTATTAGGTCTGCTCTCTAGTATTTCATCGATTATGCCATAGCTCTTAGCTTCCTTGGCATTCAAAAAATTATCTCTATCGGTATCCTGCTCAACCTTCTTTAATGTTTTCCCAGTATGCTTGGCAAGGATCTCGTTGACCTTGTGTTTGACCAAAAGCATCTCTTTGGCGTGAATCTCAAAATCTGATGCCTGACCTTGGAAACCACCCAAAGGTTGATGGATCATAATTCTAGAATTGGTCAATGCAAATCTTTTACCTTTTTCGCCTCCAGCCAAAAGAAGTGAGCCCATGCTGGCGGCCTGACCAATACACAAAGTCGAAACTTCAGGCGCAATGAACTGCATGGTGTCGTAAATAGCTAACCCAGATGAAATAACGCCTCCAGGGGAATTAATATAGATGCTAATGTCTTTTTCAGGATTCTCTGACTCAAGAAATAGAAGCTGTGCAACCACTAAATTTGAAATGTAGTCATCGATTGGACCAGAAAGGAAAATAATTCTCTCTTTTAGTAATCGTGAATATATATCAAAAGCACGTTCTCCTCTTGGAGTTTGCTCAACAACCATTGGCACTAGGCCTGAATTTATTTGTTCCATAATTTATTTATTTGCTAATTCAGAAAATTTTATCACCTTTACCTTAGATTTAAGGTCAGAATCTAATTTTTCAATAAGGAGGTTTTCTAAAATTACCATTTTGTATTGATCTAGTTGCTGAGGTTGGCTTTGAATCCAAGTTTTAAATTGCTCAGCATCTTTGTACTTCCCTGCCTCTTCCTCAATAAAGGAGTTTAAATTTTCTTCCTTTACTTCCAGTTCATATTTTTTTAACAAAGCTGAAAAAAGTAGGTCTAATCTCACCCTTTTTTCAGCATTTTCATTAAAGTCTTCCAAGGGATAAAGATCCTCAGGAGCATTTTCTGGCGTTTGCCCCATGCGCATTAATGTATCTTTTCGCATCAACTCTGCTTGTTCGGCCACTGTTGCGTTGGGAACCTTAAAGTCATTGCTTTTTAACAGGGTCTCATAAATAGATTCTTTAGTAAGTGATTTCTCTTGTTGAGCAATCTCTCCTTCCATTCGTTTGTTTATTTCTGTTCGAAAACTTGCTTCGTCAGTCACATCTTCCATAGCAAGAGTTTCAAATAATTCTTTATCTATAGAAGCTTTGTGCATTTCTTGAACCTCATGCACAGTAATGGAAAATTCGGTTTCCTTATTTGCTAGGTCTTTTTTAAAATAGTCTTCTGGAAAATTTGTTTTAAATGAAAAGCTATCACCAGAATTTTTGCCGATTAAATTATCTTCAAACCCTGGAATCATTGATTTAGATCCAAGGATTAATTTAAAATCTTTTGATTCATTGCCTTCAAAGCTCTCACCGTCAATCTTGCCTTCAAAATCAATAACAACTTGGTCTTTATCTGCGGCGGCTCTTTCAACTTTATGCCAATGACAATAACGCTCTAGAATATCTTCAATTGCGAGATCAACATCTGAATCATCTAGTGTAATTTCAGTTTTTTCAAAACTCGTCCAGCGAGAAAGTTTTGCCTTCACTTCTGGGAAAACTTCAAACACTGCTGAGTAAGAAATGGGTTTTGCAGGGTCCTCACTTTCAATGCTTATTGCTGGTGATGATGCTGGCTTAAGTTCTTGAGACTGGAGTTCTTTTGGATAGCTTTCTTGAATCAATTCATTCAGTACTTCGTAGTGAATAGAATCTCCATATCGTTGCTTGAGAACATCATCAGGCACATTGCCTTTTCTAAAGCCATCAAGCTTTGCTGTAGATTTGATCTTAGATAGTTTGCCGTTGTACTTTTTATCATAGTCCTCAACTGGAACCGATACAGTTAATTTGCGCTCTAAGTCTTTAAGTTTTTTTATTTTACTAGTCATATTATTAAATTAAATCTAAATGGGGCGAGCGATGGGGTTCGAACCCACGGCCTCCGGAGCCACAATCCAGCGCTCTAACCAACTGAG
>JGI26255J51710_1000134_pt1 | contig 32466 bp, 31 predicted proteins | sample SaaInlV_135m_DNA_2_FD_51710 | JGI IMG/M metagenome (IMG submission 51710)
TCCTTTGGTACTCGTTGCGGCTTGTCGCACTGGCGTATTCCTATACTAATTTTCCGCAGCCCAGTGACGAGAAATCACCCCAGCGGCGACTCTTTAAGCGATGATGGTGAGGCCCCCCGGCGGCCGTTTTTTCCCTGCTCAGTTTGGGTTTCGTCGCCATGTTGCNGCCTATGCGTTAAGCACCCTGGTTCTGGTGACCTTAGAATTCCTGACGGTGGGCAACTGGTGGCTGTTCTGGCCGATGCTTCTGTGGGGCGTCGTACTGGCGATTCACTATTTCATCGTCGGCGCCCTCGATGCAGATGATGAATGGGCAACTGACCGGGTGCTAGACCTTCAAACAAGCAGTTGCGACTTTGATCACATAGGCAGTATCGAGAAACGGATCAGTGAAGGCGATCCGAGTGTCACCCCACATACCGAGCGCGGCCGCTAGTACGTGCAAGGGTTGGCGGGGCGCGCCAGTATCTGTATGAAATCTTGCTCGCGGCTCTGTAATACTCTCGTTCGATCAAACACCGTCCATAGTGACCGGATAAATCTCTGATCGAAGGTGCGCCTTATGGCCCGACCCGGTATTCTCGAATAACATCGGGGTCTGGTAGCAAACCCAGCCCCGGCCCGCGAGGGAGATCAAAAGCCCCCCGGGTCGGCTCGATCCAATCTCCATAGAGGCTTGCCTCCAGTGAGAGGTAAAAACGTTCGATCATGCAGTCCTTTGGCTCTAATGCCGCGAGGTGCAAGGTCGCTAGGAACCCAGGCCCAAAATACGGTGAGTGCGGNATCAGATGTACTCCGGCGGCCGAACAACGAGAGGCAACTTTCCTGAATTCCGTAATACCCCCTAGCTTGGTCACACTGGGTTGAGCGTAACGGACCGCTTTCGCTTCGAACATTTTCTCAAATTCAAATGCAGTGCAGGCATTCTCGCCCGCAGCGATAGGAATATTGCAGGTAGCCTGGAGCGTTGCCAGCGCCTTGAAATTCTCAGGCGGGAAGATCGGCTCCTCCAGCCAGTACAACCCGTACTGGCGTAACGACGCAACCCTCTCATGCGCCTCAGCCTCTGTCCAGGGGCAGTTGGTGTCGAGCATGATCGGAAAGTCTTCTCCCACCGCTTGTCGCGCTGCGGCCACTTCGCGGTCCTCAGTCTCGTGTAATTTTATCCAGCCATACCCTTGGGCGATCGCTTGGCTACAACGCTTTGCAACGATCTCGGGCTCCGCGTACCGATAGAGGCTTGCGTATGCTGGCAGTCGATTCCTCTGTTTGCGGCCGAGCAATTGCCAAAGCGGCAACTCATCGGTCCTCGCCGCGATATCCCACAAGGCGATATCAAGACCAGACAAAGCAAACATCGTAATACCGTAACGCCCAAATAGATGCAATTTCTGTTGCAGTTGGGTAACAAAGGCACCGATGTCGTCAAACTCCTGGCCGATGACGATAGGCGCGACCATATCCTCTACCGCTGCCTGGACGGCACGAAGACAGCCATAACTGAATGCTTCTCCATAACCGGTGATACCGGTTTCAGTGGTGACCTTAACCAGGAGGATACTGAGCGATGTCCACGCCTGGCCGCCCCACCCAGCGGGCCTGCCCCCATGAGTGAATGGTATGGCAAGCGGAATAGTATCGACCTCGACAATCTTCATTCGGATCCCTCACGGGCAATTTTAGCGATGCGGTCGGCAAAATTGACCTGNCTGTTGTCCTGNGGCTGATACCCAATCACGCGGCGGGCATTCACAATGCTCCAAAAGTTATGGCTGTTCCCACTCACACCGTAGAAAATCTGAAACGGAACTCCGTTCTCGTCAGCGATGTCTTCTACCTCAATGCTCTTAACGAACAGTTGGATTTGGTCGCGTCGACTCAAATAAGCACCAAGTCCCCGGTGCATTCTTTTAAGGTCGCCGGGGGCCACCTTGCCTAGATCTGCGTCGTCACGGGGACCACCGATCCGTAATTGCACGATCTCGAGCGCGCGGCCGCCCACCTGACCCGTTGCGAACACAAAACCCAATTGCTCATAAGCCACCTTGGACCAACCGTAAAAATTATCGGTGTACGGAGCCATTTGGGGGGTCACGAGTTCCAGTCGGTCCGACCAGATTAAACGCTCGAGATAATCAGACGCGTGATTGGAGCTGGCGACAACAACACGCCGCACGCCGGCCTCCTGCGCAGCACGGTATACGTTGTAGGCCATTCCCACATTGACATACTCCGCTTGGAACTTTGGATCGCCATGGTCCTGCCAGTTCGCGGCATCCAGGCCAGGGGGGCTCACAAATGCACAGTGCAGCACCGCATCCGCACCGTTGAAATGCTCGAGGTACGCACTACGATCCGGATTCGTCAGGTCACAGACTCGAACGTCGGCTAACTTCGTTCCATCCCCCATAACCTCGCCCACATCAAGGGCAACCAGGTGGTAACGCTCACTGAGTTCCGGCCACATGCGTTGCGCGATGTACCCACAAGCGCCAGTTACGACGATGGTTCTCTTTGTCATCACCCCCTCCTGAATAGTTTGTGTTGGTGTAGTCACTATCGGTAGCACTTCGGTGGTCGGTCACAATACGCGCAGCATTCATCGCCGGCCTTGGGGTGGTCACGGTTTCTGGATAAACTCAATCGTAATTCCGTCGCTGTCCCGCAGGTAGGCCACTCTGCCACCTCGATTCGGGCCCTGGTCTATTACCGTGACCAACCCGATCGGAAAAACGCCGTGCTCGGCCGATCTATCAATTGCCGCGTCGATGTCATCGACATCATAGGCAAGGTGAGCGAATCCAACGTCGCATGGCCTGGGCCGAACCGACGTGCGATCGCTCGGACCCAGATATTCAATTAGCTCGATACTGTGTCCAGCACCACGAACGTAGGCAATCATGACCTGGGCCCCTTCGATACCCGTGATCTCGGACACTTTCTTCGGGTCCCTCGGTGCTTTGGACGTGACTTCAAATCCCAGCGCGTCGCGAAAATACGCCACCGTACGATCGAGATCAGAGACGGTAAAACTGGTGTGATTGGTCGATAAAATCTGGAAATCTGACATTTGTTATTCCTGGTTAACGATGGTCCACCCAACATTCTAATCGGGCCTGGGACACTTGCTGGANTTTGCTATACTTTTTTCTTTTACCAGTGAGTTGTGTCATGGGACGACTGGATGGAAAGCGAGCGCTCATCACAGGATCCGCGAGCGGGATCGGCCGAGCCACGGCCCGGTTGTTTGCCAAGGAGGGCGCCCGACTGACGCTCTGTGACATCAAGACTGAGGAGAATAACCAACTGGCTGAGGAAATCCGTGATATGGGAGGGGAAGCGCTGGCTATTCATGTCGACGTAGGCGATCCTGAAGCCATGCAAACGGCTTTCCAGCAGGCGGCCGCCGCTTTTGGCGGCTTGGATGTAATTTATAACAACGCCGGCGGTGCCACTGGAAATGATGGACTGATCACCGAAATTGAGCTGGACGAATTCTGGCANGCGATCCGGCTGAACCTCTTTGGCGCAGTGCTCGGTTGCCGATACGGAATTCCGTACCTCCTTAAAGCCGGTGGTGGCGCCATTATCAATAGCGCCTCTATTCGGGCACTGATTGGGACATCGGGCGCGGATGCGTACACTGCAGCCAAAGGCGGCATCATCACTTTGACCCGGGCGCTTGCCTTGCAATGGGCGCATGCCCGTATCCGGGTCAACGCGATCTCACCAGGGGTTGTCCTGACCGACCGGGTACGTGGACTACTCAGCGATGATGATCCAATACGCTTGAAAACACCGCTAGGTCCCAGCGAGCCGGAAGACGCCGCACCACTGGCTGTATATCTCGCTTCAGACGAATCGCGCCAGGTGACCGGGGCTATTCTGCCGATGGATGGGGGCGCCAGCGTTGTCTAAGCAGGTCAAGGCCTTAAGCCTGCATCTCCAGCGCCCACCCTTCTACTCGGCCGCTTTTGTCACCTTCTGTAAGCGATGGTGGCGGTTATGTGTAAAGGGGCGCACCTCCGTTGGCCAGCGACCCTTCTCCACAGCCGTCGCCCATTCCGGACTGGCAATCACATCCGGACTTTCGATCTCATAGATCGCGCTGTACCGAGGTTCACTGCCCGGCTCAACCGACCGTAGCTCACCCCCAATCGCCATGGTAAACGGCTCATTCACCAAACGGGTGACTGACAACAAACCCGGTACTTTACACAGGTTCGGTACGTGCTCTGTATCGTATACCTCGTTGAAAAGATCCTCCTTGTCCGGATCCACATCCATGCTCGCTGTGAACAAATAACGAGTTTCAATAGCCATCGCAACCTCCTTGTCTGAATTGTTGTCTGATTGTTCAATGTCTTTGGTCTGACCAGATATTACCACCGCCGATACCCCAGGCCTGTGCCGCGCCGTTCAAACTGCCTTGGGTCGTGAGACAAAGTAAAGCCCCACGCCGACGAGTACCACGCCCCAAACAATAGCCGGGGTTATTTGATCTCCCAGGAAAACAGCGCTGAGTAAAACCCCCGACACTGGAGAGATAAAGTTGAAACTGGTAATAACGCTTGCTGTGTATCGACTCAATAGGTATGAAACTACCATCATCCCCACACCGGCGATTACAACGCCTTGGTAAAGTAGACCGGCAATTGGCGCAAAAGCGAGACTCTCCCAGCGAATAGTTTCCAGTGTGATTCCAGCGATGGCAAACAGTGGCAGTGAAAGAATCATCTGCCAGAGCACGACACGAACGCCCGAAATCTTCTGCTGCGCCCTGGCCATGAATACCAGCCGCAGCCCTAACAAAGCTGCACTCAAGAGCACTACGGCACTGCCCAAACCAATGGGGTTCAAATCTTCAAAGCTGAAACCACCGAGCAACACCACGACGATGCCGCCAAATGCGATGATCAGTCCTGTCACTTTGCGAGCGCTTAAACGGTCACCGGCGATTAAAAAATGTGCCGCGAGGGCTGCAAAAAATGGGTTAGTAGAAATCAAGATGGCTGCGATGGAGCCCTGGGTGAGATCGAATCCAATATTCATGGCGCCAATCTGCAGGACAAACAGAATGCCGAGCATGATCAATAAACGCCACTCCCCGGGCTTGGGCCAAATGGGTATTCCGCGAAATGCTGCCCAACTGGCAATACAAACAATACCGATAACAAAGCGAATAAAAGCGCTCCACATGGGGGGGAAAACAAGTAGGCCGAATTTAACGGCCACAGGATTACCGCCCCACAAGGCGTGTATCGCGATGCTGATCAGAACCGCCTGCAGCGGCAATGCGGCAATCGTATGGTGACGAAAAGTGCTCAACTAACTAAAAATCAACCAATATTCAGGGAATCGTCACCCGTCCGCCGTCAACGACAAATGTCTGCCCGGAAACAAAACTCGCACGATCAGAAGCCAGAAACAGGACCGCCTGGGAAATATCTTCAGGCACACCCAGCCTCTTAAGAAACGCCTCTTCTTTCATCGCCTCTTTTGCGGAGGACTGCATAGCCTCGGTCATATCTGTTTGAATGAGCCCTGGCGCCACACCGTTAACTCGGATCTGCGGTCCCAAGGCAGCAGCGAAACTACGTGTAAGCCCGATCACAGCCGCTTTTGAAACACTGTATGGAATCATCGTTGGTCGCGCCCGCAATCCGGCAACTGACGCAATACAAACAATAGATCCGCCACCTCGAGCAATCATCCCATCTTTAACCGCCATGATGGGAATAAAGGTGCCATCGACATTGGTGGTCATAATCTCACGGTAATTCTCAAGCGTCAGCTTGCTGTGATGCTGCGCACTCATGATGCCGGCGCTGGTAACCAGTATGTCTATCGGGCCAAGTGCCTGCTCAATGTCCTTGATCATTCCCTGAACAGCTGACTCGTCCGCCACGTCTGCCTGGTAGATTGCACCGCCGCCACCAACCTCTTCAATCTTGGACAAAGTCGCCTGTGCAGCTGCATCATCGTGCATATAGTTCACCGCAATCTTTGCCCCGGCCTGCCCAAGGGCAATGCTGGCTGCGCGGCCGATTCCACGGGAACCTCCCGTCACCAGGGCCACTTTGTTCGCAAGTTCCATGCTCATTTTCTTATGCTCTTATCCTGTATCAATTGAAGATTGCGGTGTCGTGCCACCAAGTGCCAGCACCAGCCTGCAAGGCAACTCCCTGGGAGCGCCCACAATCCGAATTTTGGGTTCACTATCATTCTACGCTACGCCGGTTGCACGGCCAATCGAATTTCTTGTGCGTTACCAACCGACCACTCTAGCCGGTTTCAGTCGCCGCTGGCGACGCAATTGCATACAATAGCACCGCTGTGTGGAACTCATGGTTACCGCGAATTTTTTAAGGACCACCACTGCGTTTTCATCTAAATCAACGGCGAGGGAGCCATTATGAGATTAGTGCGATATGGAGAAGTCGGTGCGGAGATGCCTGGCATACTTGATGACCAAGGCAGCATTCGAGATTTGTCATCCATAGTAGGCGACATTTCGCCTGCGACCGTCCAAGCGGGTGAACTTGAACGAATTGCATCGATAGACCCAAGCAGTTTGCCCCGCGTTGAAGGCAATCCCCGGCTCGGACCGTGTGTAGGTCAAATCGGCAAGTTTGTCTGTATTGGCCTTAACTACACCGATCACGCCAAGGAAACCGGAATGCCTATTCCAACCGAGCCGATCGTGTTTATGAAAACCACCAGTGCTATCTCGGGACCCAACGACAACATCGAATTAATTCGGGGATCGGTTAAAACCGACTGGGAAGTAGAGCTCGGCATTGTTATTGGGGCGCACACCAAATATGTATCCCAGGAGAACGCACTNGATCATGTGGCCGGGTATTGTGTAGTCAATGACGTCTCTGAACGGCAATGGCAACTGGAACAAGGCGGCCAATGGATTAAAGGGAAATCAGGTGATACCTACGGTCCGATCGGACCTTGGCTGGTCACACGCGACGAAGTTCCCGACCCACAAAATCTGGATATGTGGTTGGAAGTTAATGATAAGCGCCATCAGGATGGCAATACCCGCACAATGATCTTTCCGGTCAGTCAGATCGTTTCCTACCTCAGTCAGTGCATGAGCCTGCAAGCGGGAGATGTCATAGCCACTGGCACCCCACCTGGCGTTGGTCACGGCATGAGCCCACCTGTTTATCTGCAATCTGGAGATGTCGTCAGACTCAGTGTCGAGGGTCTCGGCCTGCAACAGCAGCAAGTGGTAGACAGTGCCTAAATCTTAGCCGCAACAGCCGTTTTATTCTTTTGCCGGCACCACACTGAGATACCCCGGCGGCGGCAGTGCGCGCCTTGGCGCGGCGATCACGAAAGCAGCTGCCGATAGCGCAAAACACAACATAGACAGGCCAAAGGCATATCGGTAACTGCCAAAAAGATCATGAATGTATCCGCCGATCCATGGACCGGCTGCGCCACCGATCCCCATACCACCCAGGATCAACCCATTGATTGCACCAAAGTGTCGGCCGGAAAAAATATCCGATGCACCCACAAAAACCGTGGGCGCCTGAAGACCAGCGCCCAATCCAAATCCGATTGCGTATGTGTATAACATCCAAGATTGCGAGGCATCCTTCACCAAGGTCAAGACAAACACCGATCCAATAGCAAGGGCGCAACCCAAAACCAATACTGTCTCTCTTCCGATCTTGTCGGAAATCGACGCGCTCAATTGTCCAATCACCATCGAAATACCGAACAGGCCAAAAGTCGCTGCTGCAAAACCGGCGCTGTAGCCCATGTCTTGAGCAAACTTAACCTGATGTGCAAGCAACATGTAGCAACCCACACCCCAGAACAACGTCTGTGACAGAACCAGCAACCACAACTGATAAGTGCGGCTCGCTTGTTTTAGAGTCCAGCCGCCTTGCTCCACTTCTCCCGTCGCAGCATCTTCTTTTTCTAACTTTCCATCCTTGATGCCCAGCGGCTCCAAATTCTTTTCTCTGGGATGGTAGACATAGAAACGAAGAAACAGCGGCACCAGTATCACCAACAACGTCAGGCCCAGTACAAAATAGGCCCTCCTCCAGCCAAAAGCCGCGATCATGGTTTCTGCATAAATGGCGAAGAGAAAACTCAGCCCACCACCCATCTGCGCCAAACTAAAGGCTATCCCCCGGAACTTGTAGAACCAATTGGTAATCGTCGGATTGATTACCGGAGCCCCGATAAGCGCCAGGCCAATGGGCGTGACAACCCCAAAGATAATGTAGAAGTGCCACAACTGGGAGGCAAAGCCACAAGCGGCGGTTGCCAAAGCGGTGATGCCGGCGCCGAGTAAAATCATTCGCTTGGGCCGCCAACGATCGCTGAGAGCCCCCGTAAATGGCGCAACACTGCCATAGACCAACAAGTGAATGGACAACATTATGGCGGTACTGCCTCGACTCCACCCAAACTGGTCAAGTATTGGGGTAAAGAAAACCGCAAAGGAATGGCGCACGCCATAACCCAGCGTCATGGTCACCGTGCAAACCGCGACAACGGTCCAGCCATAAAACCAGTTTGATCGATGATTCACTCTTGCATTCTCACTATTGCCTGGCTCGTGCGTTGCCACAAACCGCATCTCCTGACAGATACCAGGAAAACCAGGTTTGTCATCGTCAGCTCAAAACGGGTGGATTGAACCAGATCGCTCCGACGAAAGACATCGTCGACAGACAATCTGTTGCCAGTCAGAACAACGCGGCTCCAAAGGTGGGTAAACCTTTGCCGCTGAGCGATACTGGTAGAGTCGCACTATACATTCCCGATGCACAATTGTCAGAAATCTGGGCTAGATAACACCTGCTTTTAATTTTTCTGCTTGCGTCGGTTGCAACCGACGTCGTAAACAAGGAGTATCTCCCATTGGAATATTGCGAACGCTATACAAACCCACTGCGTACCGAACCGATAACTAACGAGGAATTCCGATGAGTAATGAACACTTTTTTGTCACGGGTGCCATGGGTTGTATTGGCGCCTGGGTGGTGCGGAACCTGGTGCAATCAAACACCCCTGTTACTGTGTTTGACCTCAGTTCGAATCGGCATCGGCTCGAGCTGATCATGACTCAACAAGAGCTCGACGCTGTAAATTTTATCAAAGGAGATGTGACTGATACCGATACTGTCAAACGATCAGTAACGCAATCCGCTGCGACCCATATCATTCACCTGGGCGCCCTTCAGGTTCCTTTTTGCAAGGCAGACCCGCCGCTCGGTGCTGCAGTCAATGTCGTGGGCACGGCAAATCTGTTCGAAGCCGCCAAGGAAGCCGGTATCAGCCAGTTGGTCTATGCCAGCAGCATAGCGGTCTTTGGTAGCAGTGAATTTTATTCAACTGAGCTCTTGCAGCATGATGCGGTGCTGCATCCACAAACACATTATGGGGTCTACAAGCAGGCTAACGAGGGTACCGCAACGGTGTACTGGCAGGATAACCAGATCGCCAGCATTGGCCTTCGCCCTTATACCGTCTACGGGCCAGGGCGTGACCAAGGTGTGACATCCACCCCCACCCAGGCGATGCTCGCCGCAGTGCGAAATGAGAATTACCGCATCAGCTTTGGTGGTTACAATGGATTTCAATACGTTGATGATGTGGCGAAAATATTTATACAGGCAGCCAGAACGCCAAAGCAAGGTGCCGACGTATTCAACTTAGCGGGCTCTGTGGCACAGATGAGTGAAGTGGTCGCCGCAATTCAGGCGGTGCTGCCCACGGCCCAAATTACTCACGAAGAAACCCCATTGCCGTTTCCACATGGCGCGACCGACACCGAATTGCATGACTTGCTCGGTGAGATCCCTTACACGCCACTCGAAGAAGGTGTCGCAAAAACCATGGCCCATTTCGAAAGCGCCATTGCCAATGGACTACTCCCAAAAAGCAGCTAAATCCTAAGGCATCGGCACAGTCACCGCTGGGAGTTCTTTTTTGAAGATTGAGGCAATTCAAACTTATATTCTGCGAAGCCCGCTCGATAAACCGTTCTACTCTTCCCAGGCCCGGTTCACAGACCGCAATAGCCTGCTGGTTCGTATATGCACCGATGACGGAATCGTAGGGTGGGGAGAAGGTGGTCAATATGGCCCTCCTGAACCGGTGGCGTGCTGCATCAATGATGTTCTGGCCCCGAGGCTTATCAATACTCCTGCGGATACACCCAACCGGACATTTGAAGAGCTTTATGCCTTTAGCCGAGATTTTGGACAAAAAGGCACTTACATTGAGGCGCTTAGTGCTATCGATATTGCCCTGTGGGACATCATGGGCAAGTCTCTTGGCCGACCCGTGCATGCCCTGCTGGGCGGGGCATTTCGCAATCAGGTGAAGGCTTACGGTACTGGATGTTACTACCCGGATTTCTTTGCTGACACGCCAAAAATGCTGGCGGCTCTGGAGAGTGAAGCTCAACAATTGAAAGAATCGGGCCTGCGCGCAGTCAAGATCAAAATCGGACTGTTGCCGATTGAGATCGATGGGCAGCGAGTCGATCTGGTTCGGCAGATCTTTGGCCCAGGTTTCCCATTAATGATCGATGCCAATCACGCCTACAACGCCACTTCTGCAACGCGAATGGGTCGGCGAGTCCAGAGCAACGAGATTCTGTGGTTCGAGGAGCCGGTAACGCCGGAAGACCATGCCGGGTATCAACAAGTGCGCNGNNCNCTCAACATTCCAATTGCCGGAGGCGAGTGCGAATTTACGCGATACGGTTTTCGTGATCTGATCGAGGATTGTGTGGATATCGTGCAATTGGATCTTTGCTGTGCGGGCGGATTCACCGAATGGCAGAAGATTTCTGCCCTGGCAAGCATATTCAGCAAGCCGATCCTGCCACATGTCTGGGGCTCAGGCATTGCAGTCGCTGCCGCATTGCAAGCCCTTGCCACGGCCCCGCCTTGCCCACACACGGCACATCCAGTTGCTCTGCAAAACGAACCCATGATCGAATTCGATCGCACACCCAATCCCATTCGAGACGATCTGCTGCAACAGCCATTTCGCCTAGAAAACGGATACCTGGCGGTGCCGACTGGGCCAGGCCTTGGTGTCGACATTGATGAGGCTGTACTCCAACGCCTGACTGTCAGCCACTAGCCGCGCCACAAACAAGTCGACCTGTCGGCCCAGACCACGACTTGGACTACGGCTGATATAACATCATCAACACCATCAGATTTGCTGGCCGGATCACGGGTCGATTTGGCCGGTGACCCTGGGCATCGGTTACTCGGTTCGGCGCGTAACCCTGGATGTCCAAATCGACCGATACCTGATTTCTGGACTGTCAGTCAACATCTAGTGACTCTCCCGGGGCACTGCTGCGCCGCTCTTGCCAACCAGAAAGTCTAAATCGCAACCCGTATCAGCCTGATTGACATGCTCAACATACAGGTGAACATAGCCTCTTCCTGGCCCCGTGTCTGGTAGTACCCAGCGGGCTTTTCGAGCCTCCAATTCTGCTTCGGAAATATCGACATGAATGGAGCGTTCGGTCACATCGATTTCGATGATGTCCCCGTTTTCAACCAGTGCCAAGGGCCCGCCAGCGGCGGCTTCCGGAGCAACGTGGAGCACCACTGTGCCATAGGCTGTGCCACTCATGCGGGCGTCAGAGATGCGCACCATATCGGTAATACCTTTTTTCAACACCTTGGTAGGTAAAGCCATATTGCCCACCTCCGCCATGCCCGGGTATCCCTTGGGCCCGCAATTTTTGAGCACCATCACACAGGTCTCATCGATATCCAGATCGGGGTCATCAATGCGGGCCTTGTAGTCTTCTATGGTCTCGAATACCACAGCTCTTCCACGGTGCTGCATCAACTCCGGAGATGCCGCGGACGGCTTGATTACCGATCCACCAGGTGCCAGGTTGCCCCGCAGAACCGCGATACCGCCAACAGGCTTAAACGGATCCTTAAACGGAAAAATGACTTTGCGGTCATAACACTCGGCATCACGCACATTGTTCCAGATGGTTTCGCCATTGACGGTCAGCGCATCTTTGTGCAGGCAACCGTGGGCACCAAGTTCCTTAAGGACTACGGGAAGTCCGCCGGCATAATAGAAGTCCTCCATAAGGTATTCGCCTGATGGCATCAAATTGACCAGGCAGGGGACATCTCGCCCAAGCGAATCCCAATCGTCCAGCGACAGGTCGATACCCATTCGCCCGGCGATGGCCATAAGATGGATCACCGCATTTGTAGAGCCACCGATTGCCGCGTTGACACGAATCGCGTTTTCAAATGCTTGCCGGGTCAATATTTTTGACATTTTCAAGTCGCTTTCAACCATCTCTACAATCCGTCGGCCAGCGATCTGAGCCAGGGTCTTACGCCTTGAATCTACTGCAGGAATGGCTGCGTTGGTGGGCAACCCGATGCCCAACGCTTCGACCATACTCGCCATCGTCGACGCCGTACCCATCGTCATACAATGGCCAGGCGAACGGGCATTGCACGCCTCGGCTCCAAGAAAGTCATCGAGCGTGATCTCACCCGCTTTGACCATGGCGTCGAATTTCCAGACGTGGGTACCGGAACCAATCCGTTCACCGCGGTAGACACCGTTCAGCATCGGACCGCCCGACAAAGCCAATGTGGGAATATCGCAACTCGCAGCTCCCATAAGAAGAGCCGGTGTCGTCTTGTCACAGCCCACCAGGAGTACCACCCCATCGATCGGATTGGCTCGGATCGATTCTTCGACATCCATACTGACCAGATTCCGGAACAACATTGCTGTCGGCCGCATCAAGGTTTCGCCAGTCGAGGTCACTGGAAACTCAAGTGGAAAACCGCCCGCCTCCAAAACCCCCCGCTTCACCCGCTCGGCCAATTCTCGAAAATGCGCGTTACAAGGAGTCAGTTCCGACCAGGTATTGCAGATGCCGATTACGGGCCGGCCATCAAAATGGTCATCAGGGATCCCCTGGTTCTTCATCCAACTGCGATGAGTGAATCCATCCTTGTCGGCCTTGCCAAACCATTCGGCACTGCGGTGGCGTTTGCTGTCTTTCATTCGTGGGGTTTCTCCATTTTGAGTCTGTTTCGTTAACCGTCAATTCAACCATCTGCAATCACGGGCGCGCTGCAATAACGCGTATCCGACGCCAGCAGTAAGACCAACTTTCCTGCTGGGCTTGGCGCCTTTAGTTCGGTTTGAGTGAACCGCTGATCAGGTCCCTTTGGATAGCAATCGGGGCCGGTGCTGGTGCCAGTTCGTCTCAGCCTGATAAGCCGATCCCACCCTGAACAACAGGCCCTCGTCATAGGGCCGACCGTTTAACAACATGCCGATGGGCAACCCGCTGGCGGTAAAACCACACGGGACCGACAAACCGGGCAAACCCGCCCAGGAAAACAAATAAGTAAAGCGTGTCAGGTGGTGGGTGGTCGCCAGCATATCACCGCTCGAGGTAATCAGTGGCGCTGCCAGGGGTGTAGTTGGCGTCAGGATCACGTCGAGGGCCTGCAAAGCCCGATCGATGGTCCTGTTCCAGTCTTCCCGGGCCCGCAATGCAGCGGCGTAGTCCCTGCCCGAGATATCCCGACCCAACAGGATGCGATCCAACACATCCTGGCCGAATAGTTCCGGGGAGTCCTCGGCGCGGTCGCGGTGGTACTCGTAGGCGTCAGCCCAGACCATCGGCATCACTTTGTGTTGGGCACTCTTCGCACCGTCCAGCTCGATCTCAGTCAGCACGGCCCCTAGCGATGCCAACTGCGTTGCCGCCTGTTCGACCGCTTCACCGATTCCCGGTGCGAGATCCTCGAAAAAAAATCGACGGGGTACGCCGATGCGCAGACCCGCGATGTCACCAGCCATCTGACTGAGGACATCGTCCCAAGTATGGCGAACCGAGTAGAGATCCTCATCATCGTATCCAGCCATAACGGCGAACATCCGGGCCACAATGTCCACTGAGCGCCCAAGTGGCCCAACCGTATCGATTGCAGGACAGATCCGGGTAAAACTGCCTGTCATTGGAATCGCGCCCATGGATGGTCGCAGTCCGCAGACACCGTTGATCGCGGCCGGAGTGCGCACCGAGCCACCGGTGTCTGAGCCAACGGCGCCCACACACATTTCGGCCGCCAGTGCAGCGGCTGCACCGCCGCTGGAACCACTGGGAATACACGCCAGATCCCACGGATTCCGGGTCAGACCGTAGTGGGGATTCTGGGTCGTCGATCCATAGGCAAATTCATGCAGATTGGTCTTACCAACAATCACCGCCCCGGCCTCGCGTAATCGTTGTACAACCAAGGCGTCGTTTCGCGGCATATGATCCTGGAAAAACCGACTGCCGTTGGTGCATTTGACTCCCGCCACATCAATGCAGTCCTTGACCGAGATCGGGACACCGGCCAGGAGTCCTTGTTCTTCACCACGTTGCAAGGCCATATCCATTGCACGCGCTTCTTCCAGCGCAGTCTCTGAAAGCACTGAAATGAACGCATTTACCTGTCCATCGAAACGCTCAATATTGTCGAGACAGCGTTGGGTCTCTTCGAGTGCAGTGTTTGCTCTCATCTNTGTCTCCGCTTCCCCAGTTCCCTGGTTTGGTGTGTCACATCCAACCCGGGAACCTATGCCTCGCCTCGGTCACCCGAGTCGCCATTTCGATGATTGTGACTCTGGATCGACTCTAATGACAAGTTGTGCCGTATCGAGAGTCGCCTGAGGGGTGCCGTAGCGCGAGCAGTTTGGCCATGTCCTGTGGTGCAGCGCGTGTGAACCTGGCTACTGCTATCCTTACATCCAACCAGGAGCGTTAGCCTGATGCCCTGTGCAATTTGAACGATCGCGCTCATCCTTCAACCTCAAAGGAGAACAACCCCATGGCCAGAAGCAACCTGAAGCGATTGTTCGCTAATGACAAACTCAAAGCCGGCCACTTATTGTTCGAGTTTTCTACACCTGGCATCGGCCAGATTCTAAAAATCGCCGAACTCGATTTTGTTTTTGTCGATATGGAACATTCTGGATTTGGAATCTCCGAGCTCAAGAGGCTGATCACCAGTTTGAGGGCTGCCGACCTGCCCGCGCTGGTTCGACCGCCGTCCAAAAACTATCAGCATATCGCTCGGGTGCTTGATGTGGGCGCCGATGGCCTGATACTGCCGATGGTCGCTTCGGCTGAAGAAGCTCGCGAGATCATCCAGCACATGTGCTACCCGCCTCGCGGACACCGTGGCATCGCACTGGGCATTGCCCACGACGGCTACGCACCACAAACTCCTGCCGCAGCGCTGGGCGCAGCCAACCGTAGAATTGCGATGACCGCGCTCATTGAAACGGTAAAAGGCCTTGAGAACGTCGATACGATTGCTGCCGTACCAGGTGTCGACTGCATCTGGATAGGACATTTTGATCTCAGCGCTGCGCTGGGCATTCCGGGCCAGTTTGAGCACCCAGACTTTATTAAGGCGGAGCAACGGATCAGACGCGCGGCGCGGCGCCATGGNAAAGCACTGGGCTTTCTCGTGGTCACCGCCGAACAAGGCATCACATGTTTTCGCAAAGGCTACGACGTGATCTGCTACCAGACAGATGTTCTGGCCTACCAGCAAACCCTGAGCGACGGCATTGGCCGGTTGCGTAAGGGCTGTAAGGGCAGCAAAGGCCGGGGAAAATCATGACCAAGCCCAAGGCGTTTCGTGTGGCCCTTTCAGGGACGTTCCAGAGCGGCGATGGTGAACCGGTATTTCCAATGTTCGATCTGGCGCCGCTCGCCAGCGATCCGGATATCGAATTTTCCTACGTGCCCGGTGTGGATGGTCGCATGACCGGGGAATCCCTTGACGACTTCGATGCTCTGGTGCTGTTGCTCGAGAAATTCGACGCCGACAGCATTCCCCGCAGCGGCCGACTGGCCCTGGTTACGCGGTTTGGCGTCGGTTATGACACTGTCGACGTGCCGGCCTGCACGGCAGCGGGCATTGCCGTGGGTATCACGCCCGACGGAGTCAGGCGACCGGTCGCGACAGCCATCCTGACCTACATCCTGGCGCTGGCCGGGAAGCTCATGGCCAAAGACGCGCTGGTCCGCGGGGGTCCAGAAAGTTTTGCCCGGCGTTCGGATCATATGGGCACAGGCCTGGTCGGCAGAACACTGGGGGTGGTTGGCCTTGGTAATATCGGTGCCGAACTGGCTCGCNTCTGCGCACCGCTTGACATGCGTTTGATCGCCCATGACCCCTACATTGATCCGCGCAGCGCCCGGGCCATCAANGTCGAACTCACTGATCTTGAAACGGTGTTTCGTGAAAGTGACTTCCTGTCGGTGAGTGTTCCGCTGTCTGNCGACACTCGACACCTCGTGAACGCATCCAGGCTCCAACTGATGAAATCAACAGCATTTCTGATCAATACCTCACGTGGGCCGGTCGTCGATCAGCACGCTTTAGTCGAGGCGCTGAAAACCGGGATCATTGCCGGTGCGGGATTGGATGTCTTCGAGCCCGAACCCCCCGAGGCTGACGATCCTTTGCTGACCCTGGATAATGTCATATTGTCGCCGCACGCCCTGTGCTGGACCGACCAGTGTTTCGCAGGCATTGGCGCTCAGGANCTCGAGCACGTATTTTCGATCAANCGCGGGNCNCCNCCGTCCGTTCTGGTCGATCCTGACGTGGTTAACAANTCANAATTCCAGACCAAACTCGAACGCTGCCGAATCAATTTCTCATAGACATGCTCGTAGGGTCAAACAATTGAGTGTGCTTTTATTTGCCCAATNATCTGACTATGTCGAAGTTCAAGGTCGATGACTCACTGGCGATTGNTTGTCACCTGATTTTGGGCTGCAAAGGTTCAGTCTAAGTATCGTGTCTGATCAGATTGCAGGTAATCGTCCACCCAAGGCGCATAACAAAGCCCTGCTTTGACCTTAGATTCAAGTTCGATCTCTTTTTCCCTAACGCTCTTGAGGCTCTCAATCACGGCGTCGATCTCATCTCGAGAGATAACCACTACCCCGTCTCGATCACCAATAATGACATCTCCAGGGTGTATTACCGATCGTGATATTGCGATCGGCAGGCCTACTCGGCCAGGACCACGCGCATAGGGAGAGTTCGGGGATACCCCACAGCAAAATACGGGAATACCCACGGCTAAAACCCCTTCGATATCGCGCACNAAACCATCGGTTACGATTGCCGCAAGGCCCTGATTCTTTGCCATCATAGCGACATTGTCACCGATGACCGCGGCNCCTTCATATCCCCCCGTTGCAATCACCAGGACATCTCCAGGCTTAGCCAACGCAATCGCAGGCTGCACGGGAAGATAGTCGCGAGGTTCTGCATCTGCTGTCATAGCAGGACCTGCAAACTTCATTTCAGGATCAACTGGCTTTATTTTTCGATCCAGCGCCCCGGTCCCATTTTGGGCGTCAACNACAAANCCCGTTGCNACGCCCTGAAACATTTTCAGTTTCTCAATGTCTGGTCTTTCGAAATGCTTGCGCACGATCAGGCTAACTGGGTTTCCAATCATCAGGGTTTCTCCATTTCCGGTTTGGGTTAATCTTCTTGCTCTGTACAGCAAAATAGTTTATGTACGTACATCACTATTCATTTTTACTTGGTCACTTTTCCTTGGTCACTTTTACTTGGCAGCTCTGATTCANTCACCGTCAACGCCCTAAACATTCTCCCACAGGNGNATCATGAAAATAATAGTCACNGAACTGGAAGGCGTTTCGAAAGAAATCTTCAGCGCAATTGGCTGCGACGACACCGAAGCGGAAAATATCAGCCGACTTCTGGTGCGTGCGAATTTGACCGGCCACGATTCCCACGGTGTTATTCGAATCCCGCAGTATATCGACTCCTGGCGTCAGGGCGATGTGGTNCCCAATCAGACTGCCACTGTTGTTTTTGAAAACGATACGATCTCGTTATATGAAGGCAANAAGGGGTTTGGCCAGACTATCGGCAACCAGGTAATTGGCGAAGGCATCCAAAAAGCCGCCACCTCTGGGCTTGCTATGGTCGGCGTTGGAAATGTTGGCCATCTGGGTCGAATTGGAGATTGGGCAGAGAAAGCCGCGATGGCAGGACAAGTATCGCTTCATTTTGTTAATACTTCGGGCGCGGGGATGATGGTCGCTCCTTTTGGCGGGATCAATGCGCGCTATTCGACCAACCCTATTTCAATCGGTATGCCTGTTAATANCGNNAGTCCGATTATTTTTGATGCTGCGACCTCTGCGCTTGCNGAGGGTAAGGTCAGAGTGGCCCGTAACAAAGGCGTGAAACTTCCTGCGGATTCGTTGCTTGATGCGACCGGAAAACCGACCTGTAATCCGGCAGACCTATATGCTGAACCACCAGGGACACTGATGCCAATGGGAGGACACAAAGGCTCTGGTCTTGCGATCATGGCTGATTTGCTGGCCGGGGCGATTGCCGGTGGTGGCTGTGCCCGCCCGGGAGTTACGGCATTAACAAACGGCATGTTATCTATCCTGATGGATCCTGGCGTCTTTGCTGACCAAGAGCGTGTAGATTCAGAAATAAGCCGATTCGCGGACTGGGTCAGCCAATCGGCCCCAGCCGACCCTAATCATCCTGTCCAGTTGCCAGGTGATCCAGAGCAGGCGACCGAAAATGATCGACGCAAAAACGGGATACCGCTCGACGATGTCACTTGGCAACAAATCGTCTCCACTGCGAAGAATCTGGATATTCATCTTTAGTATGGCGGCAGCTCGGGCCACCCAGGGATGATTCATTATTTGGCGTACAAGCCCAACGCGCCTTATCTTGACAGAATACAAACCGGTAGAACCGGCTCCATGCGCTTCACAGTATCCTAACAATCTCACAACAATTTGACCAAAACATCGTCTGACAATACTCTGAGCCTATGATCAAGTTTCAATTTGACGAGATTGCCCGGTTAGCCGACCGTGGCGACAACGTAGCCATCGCCACGCGACGGATAAATCATGGCGCCATCATCGAAACCCGACACGGACAAATCACGACTCATCACACCATACTGGAAGGGCATCGATTTGTTCTGACCCCAATAAAAGCTCATGAACCACTGCTATCGTGGGGATTACCTTTTGGAACGGCGATCCGATCTCTTGATCCTGGTGAGTATGTATGCAACCAGAAAATCCTCGCGGCATTGGGGCAGCGAGACATCGATTTCGAACTGCCGCGCGAGGCCAACTTTCTGGATGTCATGCTGGAACATCAGATCAATGAAGCCACATTTTCGCCAGGAACGCAGGTCGCACCCACCAGTGAGGTAGGGACGTTTCTGGGATATCGGCGTCCAGGACAGCGAGGTGTTGGCACCCGTAACTTCATTGTGATCCTTGCGTTAACCGTGCAATCTGCTGCGTTTGCTCGTCAAGTTGAGTCAGCATATTCAAATCGGAAACTTGGGAAAAATATCGATGGGGTTGTTGCCGTAACTCATACAGAAGGGGACGGTAGCACCCGCCCGAATAATTGGTCACTGGTGATGCGGACGCTGGCTGGGTTCATGGTGCACCCGAATGTGGCTGCCGTGCTGGCCGTGGATTATGGGAACGGAACCTTCACCGCGACTGATCTTGAACAGTTCATGCTTGATAACCATTATCCATTGAGTCACATACCTCATGAATTCTTCCGAATTAGCCAATCTGGCGAACAGGCGCTTGTCGACGCAAGTCAGAAAGTTGACCAATGGATACCCATTGTCGGTGAACAAGTCCGAACACCGGAGCCTATAGCGAATATCGCTCTGGCACTGCAGTGCGGCGGCTCTGATGCTTTTTCTGGAATTTCAGGTAATCCGCTGGCCGGCTGCATAGCGAAAGAGGTGATCCGCCATGGCGGTAAAGCCAATCTTGCCGAAACCGATGAACTGATTGGTGCAGAATCCTATGTACTGCGTAACGTAAAGGACCTTGGAACTGCAAAATCATTTCTACGGAAAATAGAGAAATTTAAACAGTACGCAGCCAACCATGGCGCCAGTGCCGAGGGCAATCCAAGCGGCGGTAATAACTTCCGGGGCCTTTATAACATTGCCTTGAAATCTATTGGGGCCGCCAGAAAAAAAGACCCTGAAGTTCGACTGGATGCGGTCATTGACTATGGCGCCCCGATGACTGAACCCGGCTACTATTTTATGGATAGNCCAGGCAACGATCTCGAGAGTATTGCCGGACAAGTGGCTTCAGGATGCAACGCGATCCTGTTTATTACTGGCAACGGATCGATCACCAATTTCCCCTTCGTGCCCACTTTGAAATTTGTAACGACCACCGGCCGTTTCGAGATGCTATCTAATGAAATGGATATCAATGCTGGTCGTTATAACGATGGAGAGGACATGGAAAGTCTTAGTCAGGAAACCTTTGCACTCACCGTTCGAGTCGCCTCGGGAGAGCAGAGCAAGGGAGAACTTGCTGGCCACTCGCAGGTGCAGCTGTGGCGCAACTGGCAGCAGTCTTCTCCTTTGAGGCAGCCTCACACCAAACCGACCCCTGTCCGCGGCGGCCCGGTTTCGGTGCAGGCCGGTAACCAAAGGCATTTATCGTTTCAGGGTTACGTATCGGACTATGGGATTACCAGTGACAAAGTCGGGTTGATCATGCCAACCAGTCTATGCTCAGGACAGGTTGCCCAACTGATCGCCAATCAATTAAACGCAGCGCGTGCAAACGAGCCAGTATTAGCCCGGGCTAACCGTTATATTGCTTTGGTTCATACAGAGGGTTGCGGCAGCGCCAACGCGGAGGATCTATTCCTCGATATCGTCAGCGGACACCTGCAACACCGGTTCGTCACGCACGCGGTACTGCTGGAACATGGGTGTGAGCGAACCCACAACGACGCTATCCGGCATGATTTATTGGCGAAGGGTCTAGATCCGTCACGCTTTGACTGGGCCAGCGTGCAACTTGATGGCGGCCTTGATCGGGTGGCTAAAAAAGTTGCCGACCAGTTCCGTATCGCGTTTGATTCGCCTGTGGAGCACCAAACCGGCGCCATTACCGACCTTAAGATTGGCCTTATGAGTCAAGGACCCGTGGACAAGGTTACGGCTCACACGCTGGCACAGCTGGCAAGAGACCTGGTGACCTCAGGAGCACAGGTTATAGTGCCCCAGAGCGCCAGTATCGCTGACTCCACTACGTTCACCGAACATCTGCTTGGGGAAACTCAAAGTTGGTCGGCTAATCTCGACTACGGCGCACACCCATCTGGCAGTGGGTTTTTCATTATGGCGACCCCGACAACCAGTCTAACGGAGATTTTGACCGGGCTTGGGGGAACTGGAGTTGAAATGATTTTAATGTATACCAGCGATCTGCCCGTTACATCCCATCCCTTGGTTCCTGTGTTGCAGTTCAGCGATCAGAATGCGGCCAGCGAAAAGTTCCAAGACGATCTGGATTTTGTTCTGACTCAAGACCCTGGCGATTCGCCCAGCGACTTCTTGATGACCCAAATCGAAAACATGCTGACACAGCAATACTCACCGAAGTTACACCAACGTGGGTGCAGCAATTTTCAGGTAACCAGGGGAACCGTTGGTCTTTCCCTTTAATGCATTGGGGTGTGTAAACCTGCCTTTTCCACCTGGCCGATCAGTGTGAGCTCAAAGTTCTATGTTGACTAGCGATCAAGTTTTGCACTATCACGAAAACGGTTACACGGTACCGGACTATCGCCTGTCCGATGAGGTTCTGGCCGACATTCGCAGCGATCATGATCGCTTGATATTACGAAACCCCCAGTTTCGCAATTATTGCCCCAACCTTCTGGCTCACGACTTGTGCTTTTTGAATTATGCTCGCATTCCAAAGATTCTGGATATGGTTGAACAGATCCTGGGATCAGATTTTGCACTTTGGAATTCCAGCTTTTTTGCAAAACCGGCCTGTGACGGGCAGGCGACCCCCTGGCATCAGGACGGCGAGTATTGGCCCCTGCGCCCACTGGCCACTTGTACCGTGTGGATGGCAATCGATAATGCAACGATAGACAATGGGTGTCTCAGACTTATCCCAGGCTCTCATAAGCAACAGATGTTGCGAGAACATCAGATCAACCCAAGCCCCGACCTGACTTTAAACCAGGAATTGATCGCAACAGAATTCTCCAAAGACGAAGCCGTCGATCTCACCCTTGAAGCAGGACAAATCTCTTTGCATGATATCTACCTGGTCCACGGTTCAGAAGAAAATAAATCACCCAATTCCAGGCGCGGGATGACTTTGCGATATATGCCAACAACTTCCGTTTTCGACCGTGATCTAGCTGCGCGCCAGGCCAAGGAGAAAAAACTGCTCGATCATACCCAACGGACGCTGTTTCTGATGCGTGGCACCGATATTTCCGGGCGAAACGACTTTCGTATTCGGCAATAGACAACCATGGTGAGCCATCGTTTCCTTTTCCAGTTTATGAACAGGTATTTCAGACAATGATCAAACCCAACCTAGCCGGCGTGATTGTTCCTGCCACCACCCCTTTCAATGCAGATGGCGAGATCGATTATGCTGCGGTTCCATTGCAAATTGACTGGCTGATCAACAATGGCGTACATGGCATTGCTGTGGGAGGCAGTACCGGTGAGGGCCACACCTTGGGCCCAAACGAGCACCTGCAGTTGGTAGAAACCACTGTAGCCGCTGTAGATGGGCGCGTGCCTGTGATCGCCGGCATCATTACCGACTCGACCCGTGAAGCCATCAGACGCGGTCGGCTGGTCAAAGACTCTGGCGTGGTAGCACTTCAGGTAACACCGGTTCATTATCTTTTCAAACCCACTGAAGAGGCCACGATTGAACATTTTCGATCTGTCACACAAGAAACCCAAATGCCCGTCATCATTTATAACGTGGTCCCCTGGAGTTACATCCAACCGGAACTCCTTTGCCGGTTGATGCAAGAGGTGCCCGGCGTAATCGGCGTTAAACAAAGCGCGGGCGACATGAAACTTTTTGCTGACCTGATGATCATGGCAAAACCGGGTGATCTCATCTTCAGCGCCGTTGATGCGCTACTTTATTCTTCTTACACACTTGGTGCACATGGTGCGATCGCAGCGATCCTAGCGGCGGCCCCCGGACCCAGCGTTGCACTTTGGCAAGCTACAGTTGCACGTGAGTCCGATAAGGCCCTTGACCTACATGAACGACTGCTTAGGCTATGGAATGCGATCAATGGTGACAACCTGCCGGCTTGCACTAAATATGCTCAAACTCTTCAGCAAATACCCGCAGGCCTGCCCCGAAAACCGATGACGGTACCCCAGGCATCACAGCAATTGGCGATTCGGTCAGCACTTGAAGAATTACATCTAATTTGATTTTGCTGCACCGGCGAACTAGATAACAACATCGGTGAAAGCTAAGATCCCCTTAGCGAGCCTGGGCTCACAATCAAAGTCGGGCAGCGGTTAGGCGGCCGCCTTATCTTGCCCGGCTATTACCTGCCAAAATGCTAATGTCAGCAATCACACGCGTCAACAGCATAACCGCAAGCTTCGATTACGACTTAGACCAGATTTTCTGCTGGGGGCAGCCGCTCTGGGCGCTGTCCAGTCGCTAGCCTGATGTGATGAAAGCAGCCAGTTTCCGGATTGGCACAGGCGCGGGATTTTCTGCCGACCGCCTGGATCCCGCTGTCGACCTGGCTAGAAGGGGCGACCTCGATGCCATCGTATTTGAGTGTCTCGGTGAGCGAACCCTTGCCTCGGGACTTCTCGACAAACGATCTGACTCCGCTCTGGGTTACAACAGGCTTTTGGAAACCCGTATGCGTGCTGTCCTGCCTTTGTGTCGCGCAGGCAACACCTGCCTCATCACAAACATGGGCGCGGCAAACCCTCTGGCTGCTGGCAAAGTGGTCGTCGATGTTGCGCGAGAACTCGGCTTGCAGGGACTGCGGGTGGCCGTTGTTACAGGAGATGACGCCACACACCTACTGGATAAAGATACCCACCTGATCGAGCCAAACTGCGCTCTCAATGATTTCGAACCCCACATGATTGGCGCCAATGCCTATCTCGGTACCGAGGGAATTGTGGCGGCTCTAAAACAAAAGGCCAACGTTGTGATCACAGGGCGTGTGGCCGACCCATCTCTTTTTCTCGCCCCCCTTCAGCACTTTTTCCAGTGGGAATATGACGACTGGGCACGCGTAGGGGCAGGCACGATGATAGGCCATGTGATGGAATGCGCCGCTCAGGTCACTGGTGGCTATTTTGCTGACCCCGGCTACAAAAACGTTGAAGAACTTGCGTTTGTCGGGTTTCCTATTGCCGAAGTCCAGCATAATGGCACCGCGGTCATCACCAAACTGCCCGACACTGGAGGCTGTGTCGACCCACGCACCGTGAAGGAGCAATTGCTCTACGAGATCCATGACCCTGCGCACTATCTTACGCCAGACGTCACTGCTGACTTTTCTTCGGCCCGTGTTGATTCAGCCGGCAAAGATCGTGTTTCAATCTCGGGGGCGCATGGCCGTGAACGACCGCAGGAACTCAAAGTCACCGTTGCATTTGCGGGCGGTTTCGTCGGAGAAGCCGAAATCTCCTATGCCGGCCCTGGGGCTCAGCGGCGGGCCCGTATGGCGGGTGAGATCGTAGCTGAGCGCCTGAGCCAGGTCCACGGTGTGCAGACAACGCCACGGCTTGATCTGATTGGCGTGTCATCTTTGCACGGTACTGCAGGCCAAACCACGACGGATTCCCAGGATGTTCGCTTGCGCTGCGCCATGCGAACGCCAGCTCGCAAAGAAGCTGAGACCCTGTTGTGGGAGGTCGAGTCCCTGCTCTGTTGTGGTCCAGCCGGTGGGGGAGGATACCGCGGCTACGTCCGGCCCAGCATCTTGACCTACTCGACCTTGATCGATCGAGGCCGAATCTCCCCCATATTGGACGTGTTCGACGTATGACTCATCGGGTCACACTTAGGAAGATCGCTCATGCCCGAGCAGGCGACAAGGGCAACCGGTCGAATGTATCGGTATTCGCTTACGACCCTAAACACTATCCTGTTTTAGTTGACCAGATTACGCCCGAGCGGCTACAGCAAACTTTTGGGGCTTTATTTACAGGCCAGATCCAGCGTTATCTTCTGCCCCAGCTACATGGGCTCAACCTGGTGCTTGACGAAGCCCTGGAAGGCGGGGTGAATGAATCGCTTAACCTGGACAGCCACGGAAAATCCTGGAGCTTTCTCATCCTTGGCCTTGAGGTTGATCTCCCTTGAATCGGCGTAGGTCACGAGTCAGGTTGATGGCTTTGATGCGAGCGCCTGGCCGCGCAGCAGATGCAGCGGGTGAATTCTTCTGATCGGCTTGCACAGATACCGTATTCACGGTCAAATAGGTTCGATGGCAACACAAAATTTTGCTAAGGAGAGATAGATCATGCGTCTTGAGAACAAAATTGCCCTCGTCACCGCAGCAGCGTCAGGCATGGGCCGAGCCGGCGTGATTCGATTTGCGGCAGAAGGTGCAAAGATCGTTGCGGTGGACATCGACCAGAAAGCGCTTGACTCGGTTGTTAAGGAGATTACACAGGCCGGGCATGAAGCGATTGGGTTGTGCGCAGACTTATCCGATGATCAGGAATGCACCCGCATTATTACCCAGGCCGTGGCGCAATTTGGCGGCATCGATTTACTCTGGAACCATGTGGGGCACCCTGGATTTTCTAAAGTCGAGGACATCGAGCCCGAAAATTACGCAATCACAATGGATCTGAACATTCGATCGGTCTTTATGACCACGGGCGCAGCCATCCCGCAGATGCGAGCCCGCGGTGGGGGCAGCATACTTTTCACCTCCTCTATTGCCGGCCTCATTGGATCCCCATTCAGTCCGCTCTACTCAGCGGCAAAGTGGGGCGTCAATGGTTTCATGGCATCTCTCGCGGGGCGCCTTGCAGTAGACAATATTCGTGTCAACAGTGTCTGCCCCGGCGTTATCGATACCCCAATGATGAAAACATTTATGGCTCGGCCCGATCAGGAAACCGATGGCGAGGCCAACCTTGCGATGATGAAATCGATGATTCCGCTTCAGCGTGTCGGCAGACCAGAAGAAGTGGCGAACACTGCTCTGTTCTTGCTTTCAGATGAAGCGTCATATATCACGGGGGTTGCCCTACCCATCGATGGTGGGTTTGTATCCAAGTGATATGAAAGTATTTCGATACGCACAAGCTCTTAGCACACGCTACAGCAATGCTTATTAGTCAGGAAAACCTCCGAGCGGTTGCCGTTGAGATCCTGCTGGCTGCTGGCAGCTCTGGCGATGAACCCGGAATCGTCGCTGATAACCTGGTCCAGGCTAATCTCGCGGGACATGATAGTCACGGTATCGGAATGCTTCCGCGTTATGTTGCATGCGTGAAAACCGGTGAGCTGATTCCTAACCAACATGCTGAAGTTGTCATTGACGAGGGCCCTATTATTACTGTTGATGGCCGGTCAGGATATGGGCAAGTGATCGGACAAGAAGCTATGGATATCGGAATCGAACGTGCGCGATCGCTGGGCGTGTGCACTCTCACCATTCGGCATTCTTTTCACCTGGGGCGTATTGGCGCGTGGGGAGAACGTTGCGCACAAGCCGGCTTAGTGTCGATCCACCACGTCAACGCGATCGGGCACACCGGAAACGCGGCGCCTTACCGTGGCTCTGATGCGCGCTACACAACCAATCCTTACTGTTGCGCCATACCAGGCGCTCGTGCAGCAGGGCCTTTAGTGCTCGATATGGCCACTACCGTTATGGCTCATGGAAAGGTACGAGTCGCAAGGAACAAAGGAGAGACACTGCCCGAGGGCGTATTGCTGGATGGCCACGGGCGCCCGACAACAGACCCCGAGGCCTTGTTTTCGGATCCTGTTGGCGCCCTGCGCCCGGTTGGGGCCTACAAGGGCTATGGGCTTGCCCTGGTTAACGAGCTGCTCGCCGGAATTTTGAGTGGTGGCGGCACTTGCCGGCCCGAGACTGATCACCAGAACGATACGATTTTGAACAATATGTTCTCGGTCATCCTCGATCCCAACCGATTTGTCGAACCGGAATTTTTCAAGTCCGAGCTCGATTCCACAGTGACACATGTCACCTCGTCTTTGCCAATGAATCCTGCAGAGCCCGTGCTGATACCAGGGGACCCTGAACGGGAAAACATGGCTCAACGCCAAGCGGAGGGTATTCCGATTGATGAGAACAGCTGGCAACTGGTTGTCGATACAGCAGCATCGGTCGGGCTGGCGAATCAGAAGATTTGTGCCCTCGCCCAGAGTATGATCTGACCTGCGCTATTCTCGCAGCACCAACCCGACTAGACTATCTTCGACCCCGAATTATCAACGACGAGACATCATCGCCCCATGATAGAACTTCATAATCAGGCCCTTGAGCAACTTCGCCGCGGACAGCTCGCGATCGGCGTTGGCCTGCGCCAGGCAAGAACCGTCGATACGGCCAAGGCCATGCGTACTGCCGGCTTTGACTGGCTGTTCATAGACATGGAGCACAATTCCATGGATATCGACACGGCGGTGCAGATCTGTGTCGCAGCCCAGGATGCCGGTATCGCTCCGATCGTCCGAGTACCCGGACCCGAACCCTATCACGCTACGCGGGTACTGGATGGCGGAGCCCAGGGCGTGGTGGTCCCCCACGTGGACGACCCGCAGACCGCAGCGCAAATAGCCTCCAATTGCCGCTACCCCCCGATTGGGCATCGATCCATCACCGGTGCTCTGCCACACCTCGGTTTTGAGGCTCACCCGCTCAAAGACACCACCGAAACGATCAATCGTGAAACCCTGATCGTCGTGATGCTGGAATCTCCCCGGGCAATCGAGAACGCCCAGGCCATTGCCGCAATCAGCGGCATCGATGCACTACTCATCGGCACCAACGATCTTTCGCTTGAGATGGGTATCCCCGGCGAACTGGAACACCCCGATATCGTGGCGGCTTATCAAAGCGTCGTTAGTGCTTGTGATGATCACGGAAAATATGCCGGCATGGGCGGTGTGTACGAACCGGAATTGATGAAGAAATATGTTGCAATAGGTGTGCGGTTAATTCTCGCTGGCAACGATATTACTTTTCTTATGCAAAGTGCCCGCCGGCAAGCCGCAACTGTTCGAGAAATGCTGGGTTGAACGGACTCACCCAACTTGCAAAACCGAACCTGGCATGATTGAGCTCTACACCTGGTCGACCCCAAACGGGCGAAAAATATCTATCGCCCTGGAAGAACTCGGGTGGGACTACACAGTGCATCCGGTGGATATCACACAAGGTGAGCAACGAAATCCCGCGTTTATAGCGCTGTCACCCAACAACAAGATTCCAGCGATTGTCGACACAGAAAACGGACAATCGCTGATGGAATCAGGCGCCATCCTGCTTTATCTGGCTAAAAAGTCGGGTCAATTGATTCCTACGGAAACATCACTCTACTGGGAAACTATTGAATGGTTAATGTGGCAGATGGCTGGGCCCGGACCGATGTTGGGGCAAATTCACCACTTCACGAAATTCAACCCGGGGAAAAGCCCCTATGCGCAAGATCGATACTTGACTGAAGGGCATCGACTCTACAGCGTCCTCGACAAGAAACTGCAAGACCGAGAATTTGTGGTTGGCGAGTATTCGATCGCAGATATTGCGCTTTGGCCCTGGATATCACGATTCGAGTGGCAAACAATCGATATCACTCAATACCCGAATGTGACCCGATGGTATCTGTCGATTGCTTCGCGGCCTGCGGTGCAGCGCGGCTATCACGTACCTAGGAGAGTCAACGACATTCCGCTGCCAAGTTCCACGCAGTGATCCACAAGGTCTCGACGTATCACCCCACCCGTTCATTTTCGCCATGAAAATCACGGCGATTCAAACGCTCCGGCTCGATGAATTTTCCAATATTCTATGGGTCAAAGTCCACACCGATGAAGGGTTCAGCGGCCTCGGCGAGACCTTTTTTGGGGCCAAGGCGGTGGAAGCCTTCATCCACGAGACCGCCGCTCCAAAATTAATTGGACGAGACCCGCTACAGATCGAACGAATCGCTCTGGATCTTGTGCCATACGTGGGCTTTTCGGGTACTGGTGTCGAAACCCGCGGACGTTCNGCAATCGATGTTGCCCTTTGGGATCTTTTCGGGAAAGCGGTTGGGCAACCTGTGTTTCAGNTGCTCGGGGGCTTAGCTCGGGACAAGATCCGCACCTACAACACTTGTGCCGGTTATCGATATGTACGAAATCGCCCGGACTGGGACACATCTGATTGGGGCCTTGACGGTTCTCCTGAAGGGCCTTACGAGGATCTTGACGCTTTCATTAATCGGGCTGACGAGTTAGCCCTCAGCTTGATCGAACAAGGCATTACTGGAATGAAAATCTGGCCATTCGACCACGCAGCCAAAAGCAGCGATGGCTACTACATTTCAAACGAATCGCTGGACCGATGTCTTGATCCCTTTAGAAAGATCCGGCAAGCAGTAGGCGAGAAGATGGATATCATGGTCGAACTCCATTCTCTTTGGCGGCTTCCGGCCGCGCTGCAGATCGCCAAGGCACTCGAGCCATTCAACCCCTACTGGTACGAAGATCCTGTCCGAATGGACAGTCTTCCAGCGCTGGCGCATTTCGCTAAAGCCACACGGGTGCCCGTTTGCGCCAGCGAAACAATTGCAGGGCGATCGGGTTACCGCGACTTGATTGAAAGTGGTGCACCCGCCATCCTGATGCCAGACATCGTCTGGTGCGGCGGACTGACTGAAGCAAAGAAAATCGCAACTCTCGGTGAAACCTATCATCTCCCGGTTGCACCGCATGACTGCACCGGGCCGGTGGCATTCATGGCCGCAGTGCATCTGTCGATGAATATAACGAACGCCTTGATCCAGGAATCAGTCCGGGCGTTCTACGACGGCTGGTATAAGGAACTGGTCACCGTCATACCCACAATCGAGAATGGCTGGATTCTGCCGCCCTCTGGCCCGGGCCTTGGCACTGAGCTTCTACCCGGACTTGAAAACCGACCGGATGCTACCTCTATCATTACCGACCGGCCCTGATTCTCCCGTCCACCCCGGGATGCTTTCGTCTGTCAGCCAACCGGTAGCGGTCACCACCGTCGCTCTTTCTGAAAGGGCCCAAACTTGGCGCACTAAACTCCCTCAAACCCAATAAAGGATGCAAATGGTGAAAGATTCTCTCGACCCTGTTTTGTTTACGCCGCTTCAACTGCGCCAGCTGGAGATCCAGAACCGGGTGATGGTTTCGCCGATGTGCCAATACTCGGCAACCGAGGGTTCTCCTGGGCCCTGGCATCATATGCATCTTGGGCAATTCGCAGCATCTGGAGTCGGATTATTGTGTATTGAAATGACCAACATTGAAGCCGCCGGCCGAATCACTCCCTACTGTATGGGGCTTTACAGCGACGACAATGAATCTGCCTTGCGGCAGGTCGTTAATTTTTGCAAAGACGTTGCTGACACTCCGATCGCCCTGCAACTTGCCCACGCTGGGCGCAAAGCGTCTTCTGCCCGCCCGTGGGAAGGAAGAAAGTCGATTCTACCCAGCGACGGCGGCTGGGAAGTCGTTGCCCCATCGGCCATTGCACTACAGGACGGCGCCCCTGTGCCACGAGAATTGGGTTCGACAGAAATTGCCGACATGGTGAACAAATTTGCCGATGCCGCTCGCCGCGCAGAACGAATTGGTATTGATGCACTCGAGTTGCACGCAGCCCATGGCTACCTGCTGCACCAATTCCTCTCCCCTATCAGCAATCGAAGAACCGACAACTATGGAGGCTCTTTGGACAATCGTATGCGTTTCGTTCTTGAGGTATTCGAGGCGACACGTGCTGCTTGGCCTGCGACAAAGCCACTGGGCATCCGCCTATCGGCTACCGACTGGATCGACGGCGGATGGGATATGGACCAATCGATTGTTCTTTGCAAGCTGTTGAAGCAGTCCGGTTGCGACTGGATCGACGTGTCCAGCGGAGGTCTCGCCCCGGATCAAGTCGTACCAGTCGGACCCGGGTTTCAGGTCCCCTTGTCTGAACAGATCCGACAGGAAACGGGCCTGACCACGATCGCGGTTGGATTGATCACTGAACCCCGTCAGGCAGAAACTATCTTGTCCGAAGGCAAAGCCGACATGGTAGCTCTGGGGCGAGGCATGTTATACAACCCGCGCTGGGTCTGGCACGCCGCGGACCAACTCGGAGCGCAAATTAAGTATCCACAACAATACCAGCGTTGCCGGCCATCTCAAGATGATGATATCTTCGGCGAACGCGATGCAGCATCTACACGCTGATCCGGCGCTTTACTGCCGGATCAGGTGATTGCGACTGCTAGCGCGGCAGTGGCAGTGTTGTCTTGTAGCAGACCTGCTTCAACGAGAAACTTGATTTGATGCTCGCGATTCCTTTAATTCGAGTCAGATGCTGTAACAAGAAATGTTCATAAGCTTCAAGATCTGGCACCACGACTCTCAGTAAATAATCAAATTCTCCTGTCATCAAATAACATTCCATCACCTCCGGTCGCTCAGCGACCGCTTTCTCAAATACCTCTAACGCCTTCTCGATTTGCTTTTCCAGCGTCACGGTGGCGAACACGTTGATTGGGAGTCCCACAGACTTTGCACTGACCAACGCCACATACTGTTGAATCACACCCGCATCCTCCAAGGCTCTGACTCTGCGCCAACAGGGCGATGGAGAAAGGCCGACACGCTGGGCGAGATCCGAATTTGATATCCGCGCTTGTTCCTGGAGAATCTTCAAGATTCCAAGATCTTTCTTGTCCCATTCGCGTTCTAGCATAATTGTCCAGAAAATTGATGTTTTATGATCAAATATTTCGTTATTAATAATTTTACTACATAAATTGGAAACCTATTCCCAGCCCGAAGCAATAATATAGTGAGATGAAGTGCCGTCTTGTTCATTGTCCCCAATTCTGACTCATGCCCAACATTCACTTCGACCCCAATGATGCAGTGCCGCATTTGCGGACAACGCAGGATCGATTGGTTTTTCTTCAGGCGTTGGAACGCAAGATTCTGTGGCTGTCGACCTGGATCATCCACCACGCCAATCATCTCCGGCCAAACGATGGTCACCTGAAAGTCGGCGGCCATCAGGCTTCTTGCGCTTCAATGACTACCCTTATGACTGCGCTTTATTTTTCTGCCCTTCGCCGTGAAGATCGAGTTGCGGTAAAGCCCCATGGTAGTCCCGTTTTTCATGCTATCCAGTATGTTCTTGGCAAACAAAGCCGGCAACATCTGGAGCGATTTCGGGCCCTTGGTGGCGCTCAAGCTTATCCGTCACGAACCAAGGATGCGGACGATGTGGATTTTTCTACTGGATCTGTGGGCCT
>JGI26255J51710_1000209_pt1 | contig 24049 bp, 29 predicted proteins | sample SaaInlV_135m_DNA_2_FD_51710 | JGI IMG/M metagenome (IMG submission 51710)
ATATTCTTAAATTTTTGAAGGGAATGAAATTTATGTATTCTTGTATAGGCAAGNTCAATTGCATTTTTAACTTTTTTATCAAGAGACTTAATTGATTTTGAAATTTGATTAGAGGTGGGTACGATAGTTTTGTTTTGATTAAATTTTTTTTCATATTTTAAAATAGCTTTGTCTCCATTTTTTTTAACATCTTTAATGATACTTGAAACAGAAACTGAATCAGATTGAACCTTTCTTTTTCTTTGTAAAAGTAAATTGTCTAAAGCTTTATCAAAATTTCTTTTATTACTGTTTAATATCTTCATTACTCTTTAATTTCGTTTTGATCCTCTAGTCTTACTTCAATTGTTTCGGTAGTTAAAGCAATGTGGGCATTATTATCAAAAATTAAGTTAATTTCATAATCGTCTTTATATTTTAAATAATCTATAGCAATTAAATCCAAAGCTAAATCGTCATTTTTTTGATCAATATTTTTAGACTTTACTTTGTCAACAAAATCAAACCTACAGATACTATTAACTTTTTTATCTTCTTGGTCTGTTTCAATTTTAGTTCGTTCAATTGATAATAAAAAAACTTTATTTGACGCAAGGTATTTTATATCTGCTACTTTAACTTTTGCACCAGCAGTGCATGCAGATATCATTTGTAAACCTTCGTTATCTGTTGCAATTATTTGTGCTAAATACTTCTTATCCATTAATTAACTCTTTTAATTTTTGCACCAACCTTTTTTAATTTTTTCTCTATGCTCTCATATCCACGGTCTAAGTGATAAATTCTATTTATAACAGATTTGCCTTTTGCAGTTAATGCTGCAAGAATTAGTGAAACTGAAGCTCTTAGGTCAGTTGCCATCAATTCTGCTGCTGCAAAATTTATATTTCCTTCAACCATAGCTTTATTGCCATTAGTTGAAATTTGAGCACCCATTCGATTTAACTCAGCAACGTGCATAAATCTATTTTCAAAAATATCTTCTTTTATTAAAGATTTTTTATTTGCTTTGCACAACAATACCATGATCTGTGCTTGTAGATCTGTTGGAAAGCCTGGGTAAGGTGCTGTTTTTATATTCATACTATTTATTTTTTTATTTCCAATAATATGAATTTCATCTTTTTTTATACTAATTTTTGCACCTATTTTTTTAAGAGTGTCGATTTCAGTTTGAATAATACTTGGTATGACATTTTTAATTTTTAAGTTTCCCTCGGTAACAGCTGCTGCGACCAAATAAGTGCCAGCCTCAATTCTATCAAACATAATTGAATAGGATGTTTCGTCAATTTTGTTTACTCCTATAATTTTTAATGAACGTTTTGCAATCCACTTTATATTACATCCAGCTTTAATTAAAAAATTAACCAAATCTTTTATTTCAGGTTCAATTGCACAATTACTTAAAATAGTAGTGCCTTTTGCTAGACTTGCTGCAATAATTAAATTTTCAGTAGCTCCAACTGAAATTTTTGAAAATCGAATTTTAGAACCCATTAAACCTTTTGGGGCTGTAGCATGGACATAGCCTTCAATAATTTTATATTTAACACCAAGTTTTGATAGTGCTTTTAAATGAATATCTACTGGCCTTGTGCCAATTGAACATCCTCCTGGTAGCGAAACTTTTGCACTACCAAATTTTGCAAGTAAAGGGCCAAGAACCAATATTCCTGCCCGCATGGTTTTTACTAAACTGTATGAGGCAATTTTTTTATGTTGTTTAGAATTATCAATGATTAATTTTTGTTTATCAAATTTTATTTTTGATCCTAATGATTGTAGTAAATTAATCATTGTCTCAATATCTTTAACATTTGGTAAATTATTTAAAAAAATTTTTTTACTAGATAGCAAGGTTGCTGCCAAAATAGGCAGAGAAGCATTTTTTGAACCTGATATTTTTATTTGTCCTTTGAGCTTATTTGCTCCAAAGACTTCTAATTTTTGCATGATTAAACTTTAGGTAAAGTTACTCCGGTTTGACCCATGTATTTTCCATTTCTATCAGCATAAGTCACTTCTGGTTTTTCATTTCCTTTTAAAAAAATGAATTGTGCGACACCCTCATTTGCATAAATTTTAGCAGGCAGAGGTGTTGTGTTTGAAAATTCTAATGTTACGTACCCTTCCCATCCAGGTTCTAAAGGTGTTACATTAACTATAATTCCACATCTTGCATAAGTGGATTTACCAAGACAAATAACCAATACATCATCTGGTATTTTAAACTTTTCAACTGTTCTAGCTAATACAAAAGAATTAGGTGGAATAATGCACTCTGAAACATTTTTAGTTACAAAATTTGTTGGTTTAAAATTTTTAGGGTCAACTATTTCAGAGTTAACATTGGTAAAAATTTTAAATTCTTCAGACACTCTAGCATCGTAACCAAAAGAAGATAATCCATATGAAATACTATTACCTCTAACTTGTTTTTCCTCAAACGGAGTAATCATACCCTCTTCTTTTGACATTTTTCTAATCCACTTATCTGAAAGGACTGACATTATTTATTTTTCTTTTTTGTTTTTTTTTGAAAAAGCTTTCTTTTCTTTAAATTTTTTCTCAGCGCTAAGCTTAAACGCTCATTTTTATCTTTTGAGTTCATTCTTTATCTGGATTTGTAAGAAAGTCTAAAGTAATAGGCTTTGAAGTATCTAACGTTTTTGGTTGAGCCTCCTCTTCTTTAGGGCCCTCTTTAGCTAAACGCTTAGCTTTTCTTTCAGCGAGCTTCTTTTCTCTCTTAGCTTGTTTCTCCATAAGCTTATTGCCTTTAGTGCTCTTAAAATCGTAGTGTATTCCTGCTAATGCAATAGAACCTGAATATTCAAAATATTTCTCTTCTATAAGATTATTATCTTTATCAAACACTATTTTTGTATAAATTTTCATAATTAAATATTCAGTAAATTATTTATATCTTAATAATATAATATGGCAATAATTAGGAAATTAGGATTTTTTACTAAATTGCTCCGGTCGATTAATGGTAAATCAAGTCATTGGTAATGATTAGCTCCCTGGTCAGTACAGGGTCGGAGCACCAAAATTAATTTTTATAGAATAATTTTCTTAAAATAATTGTTATTAAGATCAATCCAAAAAAAGCTAGAATTGGAACGTATATATCTGCAGAAAAAATTATGTCTGTTATGCTGGGAGTTTCTGAATTTTGATCAATTATTTTTTCTAATCCACTACCGATAGAAACTGCTAAAAAAATCTGAGGAATAATTCCTATTAATGTTGCAAAGAAAAAATTTTTTATTTTAACATTAAAAAGAGTAGGTATAAGGCAACTAAGCTGCCAGGGTATTCCTCCTATAAAACGATAGATTAATAAAAAAGTAAACTCAGATTTTTTAAATTTAATCTCAAGAGATTTAAATTTATTTAAAAGTTTTTCTCTAATTAAATCTTTTAAAAAATAATTACCAAACACATATAAAAAAGTTGCACCGATACTTAATGCTAAGACAACAATTAAAGTACCTATCCATTTTCCAAAAATAAATCCACCCAATAAAGCCACTGGAGATCCAAATCCTAAAAATGGAAATACCCACAATATAGTTAATAATAAAAATGTTATTGATATTAAAAATAAATTAGAGTTTTTAAGTTCAAAAAAATAAGACCTATTTTCCCTAATGAAATCATAAGAAGTAAGATCTTGGAGACTAAATTTTGAAAAGAAAAAATATAAAAACAAACAAATAGCTACAAGATAAAATAACCCTATAAATATTTTAATTTTTTTAGCTTTTTCCATTAAATCTAATGCTATTTATAAAATCTTCTATTTGCTATTTATATATTTAATTACTATAAAGAGCGAAATTTAATAAAAAATTAGCCACATTTATGAAACGAACATATCAACCATCTAACGTTAAAAGAGCTAGAAAACATGGTTTTAGATCAAAAATGAAAACTAAAGGTGGACAAAAACTTTTGGCAAGAAGAAGAGCTAGAGGAAGAAAATCNTTAACTGTCTCTGTTTAAATAGATGAAAAGCAAAATACTTGCTCTTTCAAAAAACGAGGAATTCAAAAATTTACTGAAACAAAAAAAATTCTCTAACAAATATGTTACAGTTTTTTTTGGAAACTTAGCAAATAAAGATAGTAAGAATCTTAACATAAGTTTTGTGACAAAGAAAAAAATTGGAAATGCAGTTAAAAGAAATAAAATTAAAAGAAGATTAAGAANTATAGTTAATGATGCAGTTAAAAAAGTATCGGTAAAATTTGACTATTCATATCTTGTTATTGCTAAGTCAACTATGCTAAACAATGAATACAAAAATATAAAAGAAACCTTATTTCTGGATTTAGAAAAAATTAAATAATGAACATTTTCGCTACTATTTTAATTAAGTTAATTAAAGGATACAAATTTATTATCAGTCCTTTACTTGGACAATCTTGCAGATATTTACCCACATGTTCAGAATATAGCATTGAAGCACTAAAAGAATTTGGTTTGGTAAAAGGGTCCTTCTTAAGCTTAAAAAGAATTTTATCATGTCATCCAATTAAATTCTTAGGGGGTGGCGACGGATTTGATCCCATAAAAAAAGAAATGAAAGCTAAGAAATAATGGATACTAAAAATGTCATTGCAGCCATTTCTTTGTCAGCAGCTGTTATAATCTTATATAGTTTATTCTTTGCTCCACCACCAGTTACAAAAGAAAATTTAGCTGAAAAAAATAAGATGGAACAAAGCACTGATGCACCTAGTTTAGATCAAAAAGAGAATATAACAGAGATTTCAAGAGAAGAAGCTCTAAGTCAAAGCAAAAGAATTCAATTTGAAAATCAAAGTATAATTGGGTCAATCTCTTTAAAGGGAGCAGCAATTGATGACCTAACTTTTAAAGAATACAATGTAAGCCTAGATAGTGATGAGAAGGTTAAACTTTTAGCACCAAGAAATACTAGTGATGGTTACTTAATTGAAAGTGGTTTTATAACTACTGATAAAAATATCGATATTCCAAATTCAAACTCTATTTGGACAACATCAGGAAATAATAAATTAACCAATCAATCCTCAATAAGATTATCATGGACTAATAATCAAGGAATTACTTTTGAAAAAGAGATATCTCTTGATGATAAATTTTTATTCACTATTAAACAAAGAGTTATTAATTCAACAGATAAAGCGTATGATTTTTACTCATATGGACAAATTATAAGAAATAAAATTCCTGAAATATCAAACTTTTACATTCTTCATGAAGGTCTTCTTGCAACATTAGATGAGGAATTAATTGAAGAGGATTATGATGATATTCAAGAGGAAAAATTTTCAAAAANTTCTCAAAAAGGATGGCTTGGAATTTCAGACAAATTTTGGATAACTTCATTGATTCCACCAAGTGGCAAAGAATTTAAAACTACATTTGACTATAAAGAAAAATTTCGNGCAAATTTTGTTGGAACAGAGCCATTAGANCTAAAGGGAAACTCAAGCATCGAAGACAAATTACAAGTGATTGTAGCNGCNAAAAGAGTAGATATAATTGATGGGTATGCNGAGTCTTTAAAAATAGATAAGTTTGATCTAGCAATAGATTGGGGTTTTTTATATTTTATCACCAAACCTTTATTCCACGGTATAGACTATTTCTTCAAATTATTTGGCAACTATGGTCTTGCAATTATTGCAATTACGTTTTGTATTAGACTGGCATTCTTTCCACTTGCAAATTTCTCATTTAAAAGCATGGCTAAAATGAAAGCCCTTCAGCCAGAAATGGTAAGACTTAAAGACCTTCACAAAGAAGATAAAATGAAATTACAGCAAGAAATGATGGCTCTCTATAAAAAAGAAAAGGTAAATCCTATGTCTGGTTGTTTGCCTATTTTAGTTCAAATACCTGTGTTCTTTGCATTATATAAAGTTTTATTTGTAACTATTGAAATGAGACAAATGCCTTTCTTTGGATGGATTCAAGATTTGTCAGAAAGAGATCCAACTTCATTATTTAATTTATTTGGGTTATTGCCATACGATGTACCTTCTTTTTTAATGATTGGTGCTTGGCCAATTGCAATGGGAGTTTCTATGTTTATTCAGCAGAAGTTAAATCCTGCTCCAACTGATCCAATGCAAGCAAAAATATTTATGTTCTTCCCACTTTTCCTTACAGTAATTTTAGCTCCTTTCCCTGCGGGACTAGTAATCTATTGGACAGTTAATAATATTTTAACTATGGCTCAACAAGTATTTATAATGAAACGAACTACCATCAAGACGACAACAACTTAATGTTGGAGATCAAAGAAGAAGAGTTAAAAAAAATCCTACCATCTGATGGTCCATCAATTGATGAGGTTAAAAGATATTTAGAGAAATATAACGACGAATACATTGTCATTAAATGTGGAGGCAGTGTTTTAGTTGATAAAAACCTATTTGATATTTTTATTAAAGATATATCGGTATTAAATAAGCTTGGTTTTAATCCTATAATTGTTCACGGTGGTGGAAAAAGAATTAACAGTAAACTTTTAGAACTTAATATTAAAAGTAATTTTATTAACGGGCTAAGAGTAACAGACAAAAATACTATTGATATAGTTGAAAATGTATTGATTGAATTTAATAAAGAAATTGTTGATGCTCTAAAAAATCAATCTTGTGAAACAAGAAGAATAACTTCAAAAGAATACAATATAATAACTGTAAAACCAGAAAGTGATAAATTGGGTTTTGTAGGCACTCCCACTAGTATTAAAACTAATGTTTTAGAAGAAATTATTAAAGTTAATGAAGTTCCTGTTGTGGCTCCACTAGGATTAGATAAAAATAATCAAATTTTTAATATTAATGCAGACACCGTTGCTGGTTCAATAGCCAAAGAATTAAAGGCTAGAAGATTAATGATTATTAGTGATGTAGAGGGCGTACTTGATAATGAAAAAAAACTAATACCTGAAATTAACTCTCAAAAAGCTAAAGAATTAATTGATCAAGAAGTTATATCAGGTGGCATGATACCTAAAATTAACAATTGTCTCGATGTAGCAAGTAATGGTGTTAAAGGTGTCGTTATAATAGATGGTAGAAAAAATCATTCTATCCTTTTTGAGCTATTATCTGATAAAGGTTCAGGAACTTTAATTAGACAATGAGAGAATTAATAAACATAAAATATTGGATATTTGATCTAGACAACACGCTCTATAGCGGTCAAACAAAAGTTTTTTCTGAAGTAGATAAAAAGATGTCCTCTTTTATATCTAAAAAATTTGATGTTGATCTTGTAAAAGCAAAAGAAATTCAAAAAAAATACTTCTATGAATATGGCACAACTTTATCTGGTCTAATGAATCACGATAATATTGATCCCCAAGAGTTTTTAGAGTTTGTTCATGATATTGATATTAGTTGGTTGCCTAAAGACGAAATTTTAAAGGAAGAGTTAATCAAAATAAAAGAAAAAAAAATTATCTTCACTAATGGCTCACATGCACATGTTGAAAATATCACAAAACAATTGGGTATAGATGGTTTATTTGATGGTGCTTTTGATATTACTGATGCAAATTACGTCCCAAAACCACACTTAGGTCCATATCAAGAGCTAATCAAAAAATTTGATCTAGATCCAAATCAATCAATTTTAATTGAAGATATAGCACACAATTTAGAACAAGCTAAAAATTTAGGAATGAAAACTTGTTGGTTAGAAAATGAAGAAGCATTTGCAAAAAAAGACTCTGACAAGCCATATATAGATTATAAGATTAAGAACTTGCCTTCTTTTTTACAAGAAATTAATATATTAAAGAGTAATTAAATTAACTATCTAAAAGAAAAATATGAGNGATATAGAAAAAATTATTAATGAAGCATGGGAAAATAGAGATAACGTCAATCAAGATTCTGACCAAAGTTTAAAAGATACCATTAATCAAATGATCGATGATTTAGATAGTGGTAAAGTAAGAGTTGCNGAAAAAATAAATGGTGAATGGGTTACTCATCAACATATTAAAAAAGCTATTATGCTTAGTTTTAGAATATACCCGATGGAAAATTTAAATGGACCGTACAGTAGCTGGTATGACAAAGCACACTTGTTAAAAGGTAAAACAGCTGATTGGACTAAAGAAGATCATGAAAAAGCAGGTTTTAGAATGGTGCCAAATTCTCCCGTTAGAAAAGGATCGTTTGTAGGAAAAAATGCAGTGCTAATGCCATGCTATGTTAATATTGGAGCTTATATTGATGAGGGTACTATGATGGATACTTTTAGTCGTGCTGGTAGTTGCTGCCAAATAGGAAAAAATTGTCATATTTCTGCAGGAAGTGGAATTGGTGGAGTATTAGAACCTGCTCAAGCATTACCCACTATCATTGAAGACAATTGCTTTATTGGAGCTATGTCTGAAGTTGTTGANGGTGTTATTGTTGGAGAAGGATCTGTTTTAAGTATGGGAATGTATATTGGACAATCTACCAAGATAGTAAATAGAAATACTGGAGAAATTACTTATGGAAAAATTCCTCCCTATTCAGTAGTTGTACCTGGATCGTTACCAGATAAAAATAACGCTTCTGCTCCTTCGTTATATTGTGCTGTAATAATCAAACAAGTTGATGAAAAAACAAGATCTAAAACTTCTGTTAACGATTTATTNAGAGAATAGATTTACAATGGCTACTATAAATGAACTTCAATTAGCTAAAGAGCTAATTAAATTTCCAACAGTAACACCTATTGATGCTGGAATAATGAAGTTTTTAGAAAAAAAACTTAAAACTCTTGGGTTTAAAACTAAAGTTTTAGAATTTAGAGAAAAAGATAGTAAGCCAGTAAAGAATCTTTATGCAAGACTTGGAAATAAAGGGCCAAATTTTTGTTATGCAGGCCACCTTGATGTTGTGCCAGCAGGAGATTTAAAAGATTGGACGGTAAATCCATTTAAACCTTCAGTTAAGAAAGGATATTTAATTGGAAGAGGCGCCAATGATATGAAAAGTTCAATTGCTGCATTTGTTTCAGCAGTCAGTAATTTCATTGCAAATAAAAGAGATTTTAATGGCTCTATTAGTCTTTTAATTACTGGTGATGAAGAAGGAATTGCAATTAATGGAACAAAAAAAGTAGTTGAATATTTAAAGAGNAAAAAAGAAAAGATAGATTTTTGCTTAGTTGGAGAACCAACCAACCCAAATAAATTAGGTGAAATGATTAAAATAGGTCGCAGAGGAAGTATGACTGGAAGATTATCTATAATTGGTATTCAAGGACATGTTGCATACCCTAATAGAGCAAACAATCCATCGACTGCATTAGTTCAAATACTTAAAGAATTAAAAGAAATTAAATTTGATAATGGTACAAAAGACTTTCAACCTACAAATCTTGAAATTACTAAAATCAATATTGATAATTCTGCAGATAATGTAATACCAGGATTAGCAAATGCTAAATTTAATATAAGATTTAATAACAAACATTCTTCAAGTTCTATTAAAAAGAAAATTAATAAAATTATAAAAAAAATAAGTAATAAAAATAAATCAAAATATAAGATTGATTATAGTGTTTCTGGAGAGGCTTTTCTTACCAAGCCTAATAATACTACTTACATGATTCAAAATATAATTAAAAAAATTACAAAAATTAAACCTAAACTTTCAACAACTGGTGGGACTTCTGATGCAAGATTTATTAGAAAAATAGCTCCATGTTTAGAATTTGGTTTAGTTGGTAAAACTATGCACAAAGTAGATGAGGCTGTTTCTTTATCTGATTTAAAAAAATTAACTTTAATTTATTCAATTATACTAAAAAATTATTTTAAGTGAAAACTGGCTTAATAACTTCAGATACCTATCAAAATCATAATACAGGCGAAGGTCACCCAGAAAAGATTGATAGAGTTACTGTGGTTATTGATAACTTTAAAAGATTAGATAACAAAAATTTAATATGGGAAAAACCAACTAAGTTTGATCAATCTTTTTTAATTAATACACATTCTTCTGAATATATAGATCTAGTAAGTAAATCATTTCCAGAAAATGGTTTGGCTTTTCTTGATGGAGATACAGTTGTTTCTCCTGGAAGCAAAGATGCAACCAAGGATGCTGTGGGCTCAATAATTACAGCAATCGATGGTGTCCAAAATAAAGATTTTAAAAATGCTTTTTGTGCTGTTAGACCACCAGGACACCATGCTGAAAAAGATAAGGCAATGGGATTTTGTATTTACAACAATGTTGCTGTTGGGGCTAATTACTTAATTGAAAAGTATAAATATAATAAAGTTGCGATTATTGACTTTGATGTTCACCATGGGAATGGAACTCAAGGTATTTTTTATAATAATGAAAAAGTTTTATATATTTCAACACACCAATATCCTTATTACCCAGGTTCTGGATCAGAAAAAGAAAAAGGTAAGTTTAATAATATTTTTAATATTCCACTTGAAGCAGGCACAACTGCTGAGGAATACCTAAATGCATATGAGCATGTTTTAAAAAAATTAAAAGAATTCAAACCTGAATTTTTGTTATTTTCTGCGGGTTTTGATGCCCATATTGATGATCCATTAGCGCAACTTANATTAAACTCAGAGGATTTTTATCAATTAACCAAAAGAACTTTAGATGTTGTAAAATCATTTTGTAATGGAAATGTAGTTTCAATTCTTGAGGGTGGATACGATCTAAAAGCTCTTCAAGATAGCACTCAACGACACGTAGATGCTCTAATAGAATTTAATTGATAATTACCATATAAACTTTAAAAAACTCATATGAAGCTATATAGAATTAAGAAGTCTGACATTGATAAAAAAGGTAGAGGACTTTATGCAACNAAAGATATTAAAGAAGGTACAAAAATAATNGNCTATATAGGAAAACTAATCACTAAAAAACAAACAGAAGANTCTGACAAATACGATAATAGTAAGCCTATTTATTTATTTACAGTNAACAAAAGATACGATCTTGATGGAGACTTTTCNTGGAACACAGCAAGATTAATTAACCATTCATGNAATAATAATTGTGACTATGATGGTAAAGGTTTAAAATTGTGGGTTAAGGCAATCAAAGACATAAAAAAAGGTGAGGAACTTACTTGTGATTATGGATTTGGTTATGATGAAAATTACAAACAATTTCCCTGTAAATGTAAATCTAAAAATTGCTGTGGTTATATAGTAAGATCAGAGTCGAGATGGAGAATAAATAAGAAATTTGCAATGAGCAACAAAAACAATTAATAAATAACTCTCACTAAAAAAAGTCCCTCAGGAGGTGCTGGTGGTGCACATAATATTCTTTTTTTAGACTTAAAGATTTTCTCAAACATTTTTAAATCCCATTTTTTTTCACCTAAATATTTTAAACAACCAACCATAGATCTAACTTGTTGCTGTAAAAAAGATTGTGAATTAAATTCTATTTCAATTTTATTTTTTGATGATTTAATTTTTATTGAATTAATTGTTTTAATTGGACTTTTTGCATGACAACTTGATGCTCTAAAAACAGAATAGTCATGTGTTCCTATTAATTTTTTAGCCCCCTTTTTAATTAAATCTAAGTCTAACTGTTTTCTAACATGCCACCCCCTCTTTTTTTCAATTACAGGAATACTTAATTGATTAAAAATTATATATTTATAAATTCTTTGTTTTGCAGAAAATCTGGAATGAAATTTACTACTTCTTTTTTTAATTTTAGTGATTGCGATGCCATCCTCATTTAAAAAATGATTTATTGATTTTAAAAATTTTATTAAATCTATTATTTTATTTTTACAATCAAAGTGAGCAGATTGTGCAATTGCATGAACTCCAGTATCAGTTCTGCCTGAACCATTTAAAATTATTTTTTCTTTTAAAAGCTTTGTAAGTTTTTCTTGTATAAGACCTTGTATTGTTGAACCTTTCTTTTGAATTTGCCAACCTCTAAAATTTGTACCCACATATTCAATAAGTAATTGATATCTGACCATTTAAATCAAAGAACCTTTTTTGATCTGTGAACCAAGCATAAATTCCCCTATATTTTGGGGCTTTTTTCCTTGTCTTTGTATTTCTTTAATTTTAATGGATTGTCCGTTTCCACAGGCAACTTCTAAATAATCAGAAACAACTTCACCTGGGTTTCCAATTCCATTACCAATATCTGCTTTTAATATTTTATATCTTTCACCTTTAAAAACAAAAAAAGCACCAGGCACTAGGTACAAGCCATTTATTTTACCAATAATATTTAAAGCATTTTCACCCCAGTCAATCTTACCTTCTAATTTTTGTATTTTTGAAGCATAAGTTGCCTGTGCATGATTTTGTTCAATAAATTTTGCTTTATCATCTAATATGTTATCAATGTTATCTAATATTTTTTCAGCTGCTAGTGAAGAAAGTTGTTCGGAAATATCTTGTGCATTTAAATTATTTTCTAAATTTATTTTATAAGTATTACATATTGGGCCTGTATCTAATTGCTCAGCTATTTTCATAATAGTTATGCCCGTTTCTTTATCAAGATTCATTATGGATCGCTGTATTGGTGCTGCTCCCCTCCAAGCTGGAAGTATAGAAGCATGAATATTAATGAACCCTTTTTTAGTTAAGTTTAAAAATTCTTTTGGAATAATTTGTCCATAAGCAACAACTACTGCAAGATCTGCATTTATATTTTTAAAGTATTCAAATTCNTCATTATTATTTTTTAAAGATTTTGGAGTTCTAAATTCTAAATTTAAAGTTTCAGCAATTCCTTGTATAGGTGATTTATTAATTCGCTGACCTCTTTGAGATTTTTGTGGTGGCTGTGTATAAACATCTGAAATAGGATAACCATTTTGATATAAAGATTTTAAAATTGGGACAGCAAACATTGGTGTACCCATAAATACAATCTTTTTTGGCATTAATTAAAGAANTGCTGTATTTGGTTTTAATTTTGATAATTTTTTAATTATCATCGATCTTTTTAATTTTGAAAGATAATCAATAAAAAGTATTCCTTCTAAATGATCCATTTCATGTTGTATGCAAGTTGCAAGTAAACCATCTGCTTTTAATAATTGTTTGTCTCCATTATAATCTAAATACTCTATGTCACATTTGCTAGGTCTATCAATTTCAGCAAATTGATTAGGAACTGACAAACATCCTTCTTCGTATGTGGCTTTTGAAGGGTCTTTTTTTTTAATTACGGGATTCACAAAATACCTTGGTTCATTTTTCCCTTCTTTTTTACTAATATCCATTACTATAATTCTTTTTGGAATTCCTATTTGTATTGCCGCAAGACCAATACCATTTGCGTCATACATAGTGTCTAGCATGTCATCCATTAATTTTTGTGCGTCTTTGCCAACACGATCAACAGATTTAGATACTTGTCTAAGCAATTTATTAGGTTCGGTTATAATTGTTTTAACAGTCATTAAGTTGATTATTTTATTATAATTTCTAAACTTTTAAAGGAAGAACTTTTAGTAGAAGTTTATTTCTAATAGAATCTACATTTAGCTGGTTCAATGTGTTAATTATAAAATAAACTGTATCTTCATCAATATCTTCGATTCTTTCTGGACCTATAACTTCAATAACTCTCAATAATGCTGCTCCTATTTCCTTTTTATCAATCATAGCCTGAATATCTGCTGGCATTTCAGATTGATTAATTTTATAAAGATCATCATATTTTTTTGCAATTTGAATTCCATCTGATTTTAATGCTTCAAGAAAAATTATATCTTTTTTAGATAAAAAATACTTTTTATTTTTTTTAATCTTTTTTAAGAATTTATTAAGATCTTCTTCAATTTTAGATTTAGGGTAATCGCCATTAAAATAATTTACTAATTTAGATTGATGTAATATTTTATTATTATATTTAATTTTTTTATTAATTATTTCTTTATCATTTTCGTGTTCATTATAGAAAGTCGTAAAATTAGATGGCACATCTTCTATATCTATCTGTTTTAAAAAATTTTTTAATTCTACATCAAAAGCATTGCCAATACCTTCGGACTCAAAAATATCTTTTAAAATTTTAATCAATTCAATTTTTAGTTTTGGTTCTTCTGCCAAAAGTATCCTTTGATAAATCAAAGCTTTTCCCTCAATTGAAGCTAAAGATTTATAAGATTGTTTGGCGTTCAATAATTGATTTATAGTAAATTGAAATTTCTTATAAAACTCAAATAGTTCTTTTTCATTATAATTCTTATCATGTGTAGCTTTTTCAATCGTTGAAATTTTATCTATATCAGTAATTTCAATATCTTGAATATTAAATAACAAATTAGAAGCTGATAAATATTTCCAAATTAATTTAGGTGTCTCTTTTTTTGGTTCAAATTCAAATTCAGGATTTGTTCTGTGAGCTAAGTGAAAATCTAAAATAGAACTTTCTGATATCTCTTTATTAGCTTCATCCACATACCCAAATAAATAATTGATTTTATTTTCAAAATAATCATCTTTAAAACCTAATTCTTTTTGTAAATCTAAAATAAGTTGAGCTTCTTCATTTTTTCCATAATTAATTAAACAATATAAATTAAATTTAGTTAAATATTCATTTTCCAAGGGTTCTTTAATTTTTGAAAAAATTTCACATGATTTCTTTACATCCGATTGAGACAAATATTTATCCACCACGTATTTCATTAACTCAGGATGCAGATTAGTGGCTCGATTCTTAATAAGAAATTGTTCTATTAATTCAAGATTAGATTCTTTAATCATCCAATTTGATTTAAATTTTAAAAACTCTTCTTCTGTAATATTTTTGTTTGGATAATAAGTATTAGTCAGTAATGCAATATTAAGAATTTCGGATGCGTCGCTTGAAAGATCGAAGTTATCTATATTTTTAAAAAGTTTTTTTAATATTAGGCCATCTGAATTTGACCACATATCCATACTTAATCCATAATCTGCAGGATCATATAATCCCACAATTTTAATTTCTTTTGATGCAAGTTCTTGATCAAGTTTTATTGAACTTTTTTTTTTATCAGCTTGCATATTATAAATATTACTCTCAGCTGTGACCCCTGTTATTTCATTTGATGAAATAGCTTCTGACGTAGTCTCTATTGCTTTCTTATCAATATTCCAGATGTCTATTGGTTGGTCNTCAGCAATCACATTAANAGATGAAAGCAAAAAGATAATTATAATTGAAAAATATTTCTTATTTAACAATTTTAAAATTCTCATTTGGGATAATTTTTTCTATTTCTTTTTTGGGTGAAGGAAAATCAATCGTATTTAGAAAAAAAACAAGACCCAAAATAACTACTAATCCAAGAATAGATTTAATTACTAATCCAATTACATTAGTTTTGCCTGAACTTGTATTTTTATTAAATTCCATATAACTTTAGTTAATTTCAAATTAAGACATATTTGTGTTTTTTCAATAAAGAAACTTATGAAATCAAAAAAAAATCTTGTTTTTTTAGGAATGATGGGATCAGGAAAGAGTTCTATTGGCTCATTGATTGCAAAAAAATTACAGTTAAATTTTATAGACATTGACAATGTAATTGAGAATGAATTAGGTCTATCAATTAAAAAAATATTTGAGATTAAAGGTGAAAATTATTTCAGAAAATTTGAAAAAAAAACTACATTAAAAAAACTAAAATCAAGCTCTACGGTAATATCACTTGGTGGCGGTGCTTTTTCAAACAAAGAGATAAGAAAAGAAGTCATAACAAATCACATATCTTTTTGGTTAAATTGGAGCAATGACATATTGTTAAATAGAATTAAAAATAGCAAAAAAAGACCTTTAGCTTTCAATTCTTCAGAAAATGAAATAATTGATTTAATTAAAAAACGCTCTAACATTTATTCTAAAGCTTTATATAAAATTGAATGTGATAATTTAACTAAAAAAGAAATTGTTAAAGAAATTTTAAAAATTTATGAAACCCATTAAATTAAGGATAAGTACAAAAACTCAAAAATACTCAATTATTATTGGATCTAATTTAGTTTCAAATATATTAAAAATTTCTAAAAACAATTCCATTAATTTTAAAAAATGCCTACTTGTTATAGATAAAAATATTTCAAAAAAAATTATTTCAAAAATAAAAAAATCATTAAATAAAACAAATCTTTACGTTCATTTTTTTAATGCAAGTGAAATTAATAAAAATCAAAATAGTGTTAGTAAAATTTTAGATATTCTTTTAAAAAAAAACTTTTCTAGAGATGATTGTTTGATTTCAATTGGTGGAGGAATAACAGGAGATATTAGTGGTTTTGCAGCCAGTCTATTTAAAAGGGGTTTAAAATTTATTAATGTTCCAACAACACTTTTGTCACAAGTTGACTCATCCATTGGAGGGAAAACTGGAGTTAACACTAAATACGGAAAAAATTTAATTGGAAGTTTCTACCAACCAAATTTAGTTATTTCTGATATTCAATTTTTAGAAACACTTCCCAAAAGAGAAATAATATGTGGTTATGGAGAAATTTTGAAACACTCCTTAATTGCTAATAAAAGTTTTTATAATTTTTTAAATAAAAATAGTGATAACATTTTTAATCTATCTTCTCCATTTATAGAAAAAACAATCCATGAAAGTTGTAAGATTAAAAAAGATGTGGTTGAGAAAGATGAAAAAGAAAAAGGATTGAGAAAAACTTTAAATTTTGGTCATACTTTTGCNCATGCATATGANGCTACTTTNGGCTACTCCAANAAACTAAATCATGGTGAAGCTGTAATTCTTGGAATGAAAACTGCATTAAATTTCAGTTTAAAGCATAAGTTACTAAAGAAAACAGAGCATAATTCAATTATTAATCATATTACAAAATTAGGTTTACCTTCAAAAATAAATACATTTTTTAATTTAAGAGATTTAAATAAAATTCTATCATTTATGCTTAAAGATAAAAAAAATCATTCAGATAAAATTAGTTTAGTTTTGTTAAAAAAAATTGGGTCTCCGATTATAAATAAAGAATATAGCAAAAAAGCCTTAGCTGTATTTTTAAAAAACGAACTAACTAATTAAAATTTGAATTGAGTGAATAAGCTCTTTTAATTCTTTATCTAAAATTTTATAAATTTTTTTATTACTCTCTATCCTTTTCATTTCTTTTAATTCAATTGATTTTAAGTTAATCTTTAGATGAAATTTTCCCTCTTGATTACCTGCATGATTTTTGTGAAGAAAAGACTTATCTTCTATATTAATGCTTTCAATTTTAATTTGATCTTTAAGTTTTTTTTTTACAATTGCAATTAACTCATTTATATCCATAAATATTATTATATATCATGAAAAATATTTGTGACTGGAATAATTGTAATGAAATTGGTGATTATAAAGCACCAGTTGAAAAGGATAATAGCAAAAAATATAGAATGCTTTGCTTAGAACACGTAAAAGAATTTAATAAGAATTGGAACTACTTTTCTGGAATGAATGATGATCAAGTTATGGATTTTTTAAAATCTGATATGATTTGGCATAAACCCACTCAAAGTTTTAGTTCCTCAGATAATTTTTTTAAAGTTCTTTGGAACAACACCCTAAGAGATGAATTGGATAAAGATAAGATCAATGGAGAATATGATCATATGCGTCAATTTAAATTTAATCATAAAGATATTAAAGCCTTTAGTATATTGGGCATTTCAGTAGGTTTAAAGTGGAAGAATATTCAGGATAAGTTCAAATTACTTGTCAAAAAATTTCACCCAGATATAAATGCTGGAAACAAAAAATTCGAGGAAAAACTAAAATTAATTACATTAGCTTACACACAACTTAAAAATACATATAGAGATAAAATTGACACCAAATCTTAATATACAACCTGATATCAAAGTTTCATTAAAACAAACTTTCGGNATAGATTCTGAAATGGAAGTGGAAGCATTTTCAAAAAAAAATGAATATGTTCCAGAAATTGATAAAAGTTATAAATTTGATAGAGACACTACACTTGCAATAATTTCTGGTTTTGCTTTTAATAAAAGAGTTTTAGTTCAGGGTTATCATGGTACTGGAAAGTCTACNCATATAGAACAAATTGCTGCAAGATTAAACTGGCCATGTATTCGNGTTAATCTTGATAGTCATGTGAGCAGAATAGATTTGATTGGAAAAGATGCAATTGTCTTAAAAGAAGGCAAGCAAGTCACTCAATTTAATGAGGGAATACTACCATGGTCTATACAAAACCCTGTTGCACTCGTGTTTGATGAATATGATGCAGGTAGACCAGATGTGATGTTTGTAATTCAAAGAGTTTTGGAAGCTGAGGGTAATTTCACACTACTTGATAAAAACAAAGTAATTAAACAAAATAAATTTTTTAGATTATTTGCTACATCTAATACCGTAGGACTTGGTGACACAACTGGTCTTTACCATGGAACTCAACAAATAAACCAGGGACAAATGGATAGATGGAATATTGTAACTACACTCAACTATCTTGGTCTTGAAAGAGAACTAGATATAGTTTTAGCTAAAAATAAAAATCTTAATAATGCTAAAGGTAAGGAAAAAGTTGCTAATATGATTAAAGTTGCCTCGCTAACGCGAAAAGGATTTATTGCTGGTGATATTTCAACTGTGATGAGTCCAAGAACTGTTATGCACTGGGCAGAAAATTCAGAGATTTTTAAAGATACTGGTTATGCCTTTAGAGTAACTTTTCTAAATAAATGTGATGATATTGAAAAAAATACTATCGCAGAATATTATCAAAGATGTTTTGGTGAAGAATTACCAGAATCACTGATAAATATTCAAATCTAAATGAGCAACAAAGAAACTACCTTAAAAGAAAAATTTAAACTTGCTTTAACATCTACAGCAAAAGTAATTTCTGATGATTTCGAGTTAAATAGCAAGTCATCTGATAAAAAAAAACAAAAAGAACTAAATACAATTGAAATTGAAGATTTAAATAATCCAAGTGATTTTATGAGGTTGAGAGCTGAAACAGATTCAGCTGCATTAAAAAAAAAATTTTCTAATGAGACTATTTATAGAAAAAATTTACCCTCTAGTAGTTCGTCAAGATCACTTTATAATATAGCTGAAAAAATTAGATACGAAGTATTAGGTGGNAAAATGCTTAAAGGAATAGAAAAAAATTTTAATGAAAATTATGNTCAAATAATCAATCGTAAAAGAAAAGACCAATTAAAAACTAAAGAAGATGTGCCAGTAGCAGAAGCTTTTGAGCTTTATATGCTTAAAAATTTTCATCAAATAAAACTAAGTCCTTTAACTTCTAGAATGCTAAATTTCTGGGAAAAAGACTTTGAACAATCAATAGAAAAACATAAAAAATTTTTACAGGAAAACATGGAAGATCAAAATAATTACAGTTCAAGATTTTCAAAAATTTTAGAAGAAATGAACATATTCCAAAGTGATGAAGATGATGAAAAGAGAGAAGAAAATCAAGACCAAGGACAAGACAATCCTTCAAATGATGATCAAAATAAAGACACGGAGGATAATAAAGAAGAAAATAATGATCAAGAAACTCAAGCTACTTTAGATGCAGATTACAATGTTGATGAATTTAACTTAGATGAACAACTTTCAGATGATGAGTCTGATGAACAAAGTTCAGAACAAATNGTTCAAAAAAATATTGATAATATTAATCTTGATTATAAAATTTTTACAACTCAATTTGATGAGATAACTAAAGCAGAAAATTTAGAAAATGCCAACGAGGTATCAAAGCTTAGAAGAACTTTAGATCAACAATTAGTTGGTTTTCAGGATGTAATCACTAAACTTGCAAATAAACTTCAAAGACAATTGCTTGCAAAACAAAATAGAGCATGGGAATTTGATTTAGAAGAAGGCTTGCTTGATAGTTCAAAATTACCAAGAATTATAATGGACCCATATAATTCTCTTTCATTTAAAAAAGAAAAAGATTTAGATTTTAAAGATACGATTGTAACTTTACTTATTGACAACTCTGGCTCTATGAGGGGTAGACCAATTACAATTGCAGCAATTTGTGCAGATATATTATCTAGAACTCTTGAGAGATGTTCTGTGAAAGTTGAAATATTAGGTTTTACCACAAAAAACTGGAAAGGTGGACAAAGTAGAGAGCATTGGAATAAAAACTCAAAACCCAAAACACCTGGAAGATTAAATGATTTAAGACACATCATATATAAAGGTGCAGATACACATTGGCGACAAGCTAAAAATAATTTAGGCCTAATGCTAAAAGAAGGTTTGCTTAAAGAAAATATTGATGGAGAAGCAATATCATGGGCTTACAATAGAATAAAAAAANGAAAAGAGGAAAGAAAAATATTAATGGTTATATCTGATGGAGCACCAGTTGATGATTCAACTCTTTCCGTAAATTCTGGTGACTTTTTAGAAAAACACCTGAAAAAGATGGTTAAGTTTATTGAAAACAAAACTGAAATAGAAGTTTTAGCAATTGGAATTGGTCATGATGTTTCTAGATATTATGATAAAGCAATCAAAATTACTGATGTTAATGAATTGGGTGATGTGATGATATCACAATTAAGTTCTTTATTTGATACAAAAAAAAAGTTTCATTAAATATTAAATAGATCTCTATTATTCCATCTAACAACAACTTCAGCACCACTTCTTGTTTTTGAATTTCTACAATTAATTGATGCAAAATTTTTTTCTAAAAGAGTCTTTCCTATAAACAAACCAAGTCCTAAGCCTGTTTTTGGCTTTTCTTCAGGATAATTTGTGTTCAAATAAGGTTCTCCAATTTTTGACAAAACATCCCTTGGATACCCATTTCCATCATCTTCAATTATAACTTCTGTTATTTCGCTATCACTCTTAAGGTTTATGTAGACTGTATTTTTTGAAAATTTATTAGCATTTCCAATAAAATTTCTTAACCCATAAACTATTTCTATAGATTTGGTTATTTTTCTAACATTTGAGTCTTGATCATAATTATAGATAAATTGTTTTTTACTGATCTCCTTAAAAGATGAAATAATTTCAGACAAGTAATCTCTCATAGCTAAGTCTTTATCAATAAAATCATCTTCTTCGACAGGATTGAGAGTTAAACGTTTTAAAATTTCATTACATCTCTCTACTTGACTTGCTAATAACTCAATATCTTTTTCAATATCTTTTTGTCCTTTAAATTGTTTTATTAAATCTTGAGTAATTATCTTAATTGTTGAAAGAGGTGTTCCAAGAGAGTGTGCTGCAGCTGCAGCTTGACCACCTAAAGATAAAAGCTCGTGTTCTGTTGCCATTACTTCTTCCATTTTTGACAATGCTTCTTTTCTTAAACGTAATTGTGTACCAAATGTCATCGCAAAATAATTTAAAAAAATTAAAGCAATTATTAAAGATATAGGAATACTATAATAATAATATAGATTAACATGAAAATGATCGCTCAGAGGATTTGGTAAATCTACTGAATAAAATGTAAGAAAAATAATTACAGCAGTTGACAAAAATACAAGTAAAAAATTAGTTATAAAACTCAAATTAGAAGAAGAAAAAACACTTGGCATTAATAAAAAAATTANAAAAGGATTGNCAACTCCCCCTGTTAAATAAAGTAAAACACCTAATTGAAAAATATCTATAACTAAAAAAAGAAATGCTNATCTATCTGATAGTTGAGTTTTTTGATAAATAAAAATTAAATATAAATTACTTAGAATTCCAAAAAATATTATTATATTTGAAACAAAAAAATTAAATTCAAAATTCAAAAAAAAATATACAAAATTAACAGCAATTAATTGCCCAACTATACCTATCCATCTTAAGCTTATATAGGTAGATTTTTTAAATGTATGATGTTTTGAAGTTTCAAAAAACTTCATTATTAGATATCGAGATTTTGAACATTTATTGCATTAGAGATAATAAAATCTCTTCGTAAGGCAACATCGTTGCCCATTAATGTATGAATTAAACTTTGATCTTTCTTTAAATCTTTAGAATATTGAACTTGAAGTAAATTTCGGGTTTCAGGATCTAGAGTTGTGCTCCATAATTCTTCAGGGTTCATTTCTCCTAATCCTTTAAATCTCTGTATATTCATTTTTGATTTTTCAAGATCTAGCTCTTTAGCAAATTCTTTTGTTCCTTTTTTAATTTTTTTCAATTCTTTATTGTTATTAACAATATAATCTTCCAGTTCTTTTTCGTCTTTAATATATATTCCCTTAGAACCTTTGTTAATTTTAAATAATGGTGGTTGAGCTAAATACACATGGCCATTTTCAATTAATTTATTAAATGGTTTATTATTAAAGAAAGTTAATAGTAATGCTCTAATATGAGAACCATCAACATCAGCATCCGTCATAATAATAATTTTTCCATATCTTAAATCTTTTAAATCTATCTCTTGAGTTTTTGGATCTAGGCCTAATGCATTGATTAATGTAACTATCTCGTTAGAAGAAATCATTTTTGACAAAGCTTTGGTTCTTTGTTGCTCAGATGCATCTCCATTACCATTCTTTTTTACAGTCAAGTCTTCAACATAAGTGTTTAAAATTTTCCCTCTTAAGGGTAAAACTGCCTGATTTGCTCTATTTCTTCCTTGTTTCGCCGATCCACCCGCCGAATCTCCCTCTACAATAAACAATTCTGTTCCATCTTGTTTACCTATCTGACAATCTGCTAACTTTCCAGGTAACCCGCTTAATTCAAGCGCACCTTTACGTCTAACATTTTCTCTGGCTTTTCTAGCAACGTCTCTAGCTAGTGCTGCTTGGATAACTTTAGCTAAAATTATTTTTGCAACTGATGGGTTTTGATCGAACCATATAGATAATTTCTCATTAACTACTGTCTCAACAATCATTCTTACTTCTGATGAAACTAATTTATCTTTTGTTTGTGATGAAAACTTTGGATCAGGAATTTTAGTAGATAAAACACATGTAAGGCCCTCTTTAATATCNTCTCCTGAAATTGCTAATTTATTTTTTTTAAGTAGATTATGTTCAGTTGCATATTTGTTAATTACTCTTGTTAATGCACTTCTAAATCCTAATAAATGTGTTCCTCCATCTTTTTGATAAATATTGTTTGTATAAGCAAAAATATCTTCCGCATAACTTGCATTCCACTTTAATGAGCATTCAAGTTCTATGTTATCTTTTTTTCCTTCTATATAAATTGGTTTTTTAAATAAATCGTTTCCAGTTTTATTTTGCAGTTTTTCTCTTTTTTCATCTAAAAAATTTACAAACTCTAGAACACCCCCATCAAATTTAAATTCTATAATTTTTTCTTTTTTTTGACTAGCATCTATAAAGATAATTTTAATACCTTTGTTTAAAAATGCTAATTCTCTCATTCTTTTAATCAAAATATTTGCACTAAATTTTATTGAAGAAAATACTTCCTTAGATGGTAAAAAGGTTATTTGAGTTCCAGTTTGTTTAGATTTTCCAATAACNTTTAATGGAGCTTTGGCATCTCCATCTTTAAATTCTATAGCATACTTTTTACCATCTCTATTGATCTCTAATTGTAATTTTTCTGACAATGCATTTACAACCGAAACACCTACGCCATGTAATCCTCCTGAAACTTTATAAGAGTCATGATCAAATTTTCCACCCGCATGAAGTTGTGTCATAATAACTTCTGCTGCTGATTTTTTTTCTCCCTTATGCATATCAACAGGAATACCTCTTCCATCATCATTAACTGTTATTGTTCCGTCAGAATTAATTCTGACATTAATATTTTTACAATGGCCAGCGAGTGCTTCNTCAATAGAATTGTCTACTACTTCATAAACCATGTGGTGTAAGCCAGTTCCATCATCTGTATCACCTATGTACATTCCTGGTCTTTTTCTAACTGCTTCAAGACCCTTTAAAACTTTGATGGAGTCTGCTTGATATGTGTTTTTATTTGTCATTTTTTTTAATTTAAGGAAAAATAAATTATAACATTTTTAAAAAAAAATGCTTAATTATCTTTATGAATGTCTACTAAAAATTTAAAATTA
>JGI26255J51710_1000211_pt1 | contig 23962 bp, 24 predicted proteins | sample SaaInlV_135m_DNA_2_FD_51710 | JGI IMG/M metagenome (IMG submission 51710)
ATAATTGGACTATTGGCATTTCATAGGTAATAGCAACTTGGTTTTGACTGATAACCATTGATAAGTTGTTTAGTCCGTGGACATGCGCGTTAGCACGTCTTGCCTCTTCAGCACTTGCGAAGGAAGAAACTAACAGTAAAGATAGAAAGCTAAGTTTAAACATATGAGTCCCTGCTTGATTAAAACAGAATAATATAACGTAAACGCAATAGTATTGCAACAACTTTGTTGTTAATAATTACTCGGCGCTCGCGGATATCGTTGTAAAGCTCGAGAGATATCGAGGCAAGATAAAGTCAATAAAATGCTTTACAGTGTCAGCCTTCTCTTTTAAAAACTCAGCTGAAGATTTATGATTATTCACGGCATTTGATGCTCTATCAAGACTTAATAGCATCTGCCAAGACGCTGTAATTGTGCCAGCCATCATGAGCGTATCAAAGGCAATTTTTCCAACTAGCTCTTTATTGTCTGAGTGATTTAGAATAATTGTAATAGTGCTGTCTAGGTCATCAATAGATTTTGAAAAGCGTTTTAACTGAGAGACAGAAACTAACTCCGCAATTGCTGGATTTTTAGTACATTCTTTCATCTCTGAAATTAGCTCTCGGGCGCCCAATCCACCATCACTAATAATCTTTCTGCCCACAAGATCCATCGCTTGAATGCCATTTGTCCCCTCATAAATTGGCAAAATTCGCGCATCTCTTAGGATTTGAGCAATACCCGTTTCCTCAACATAGCCCATTCCTCCATGGCACTGGAGACTTAAAGAGGCAACCTCCTGAGCAGTCTCTGTGCACCAGCCCTTAACTATTGGGGTCAACAGTCCAAGCCTCCTTTCGTGTTTTTCTAGGTTCTCGAGTGGAAGCTTGCTTAAAGAGTAGTCTACCTCGGCACAAGCTGCATATGTTAATACACGAGAGCCCTGTGTGATTGACTTCATATTAGCTAACATTCTTTGAACATCTGGATGCCTAATAATAGGGCCAATATCTTTGAAGCCAGGGGCAACGCCTTGAACACGCTCATTGCAAAAACTAAGTGCTTGCTGGTATGCGCGTTCTGAAATTGAAACTCCTTGAAGGCCTACAGTAAGTCTTGCGTTGTTCATCATTGTGAACATGCACTGTATTCCTTTATTCTCTTCACCCACCAGGTAGCCAACTGCCCCATCTATTTCGCCATAGCTCATGACACATGTAGGGCATGCATGAATGCCAATTTTATGTTCAATTGACAATGCCTTTAAGTCGTTTGGCTTTCCAAGAGTGCCATCATCATTAACCAATATTTTTGGCACTAAAAATAGTGAAATGCCTTTAATTCCATCGGGAGCATTTGGTAGTCGGGCTAAGACCAAATGAATGATATTTTCAGACATATCATGCTCACCCCAGGTGATATAAATTTTTTGACCACGGATTAAATAGTGCTCTCCATTCTGAGTTGCACGCGTTTTAAGTGAGCCAACATCAGTTCCAGCATCACCCTCCGTAAGGTTCATTGTGCCGCTCCATTCTCCAGAGATTAGTTTTGGAAGGTAGCGTTGTTTGAGATCTTCAGTCGCATTGAGTGTGATAGCCTCAACTGCTCCTTGTGTAAGAAGAGGACATAGGCCCCATGACATATTAGCAGAATGCCACATTTCTTGAACACTTGCAGCAACAACAAACGGGACGCCTTGGCCCCCATATTCAGGGGAGAATTGCAGTGATCCCCAGCCTCCTTCAACAAAGTGTCGGTAGGCCTCCTTAAAGCCCGCTGCAGTTGTGACTTTTCCTGAGTCATCTATCTTTAGGCCTTCTGAGTCACCAGACTTATTGATGGGCTCTATTTCTTCTTTGGCAAGCTTACCAGCAGCATCTAAAACAGTATCAATTATTTCAGCTGTTGAGCTATCAAGCCCAGTTTCATTACAAAGCTTTTCAATCTCAACAACCTCTTTTAAAACAAAGCCCATATCTTCAACGGGAGCAGTATAGTTTGACATCACTCTTCTCCTAGTTTTTTAATAGCCGCCCTTAATTCGTGCTTCTGAATTTTGCCCGTTGCAGTTTTTGGAAGCGAGCCAAAAACAACTTTTTTTGGCCTTTTAAATTTAGCCATGTTATCTTTGCAAAAAGCAATTAACTCGTCTTCAGATGCCTCTTCATTGGGCTTAAGCTCGACAAAAGCACAGGGCACTTCTCCCCATTTTTCATCTGACATTGCAACAACTGCAGCCTCTCCAACTGAGGGGTGCTGGTAAAGAACATTTTCGACCTCTACTGAGGAAATATTTTCGCCACCCGAAATGATAATATCTTTTGACCTATCCTTGATTTGGATATAGCCATCATTATGAATTACTGCCAAGTCACCACTATGAAACCAGCCGTTAGCAAACGCCTCCTCTGTGGCTTTAAGATTATTCCAGTAGCCCATCATGCAAGTATTGCAGCGAATCACAATTTCACCAATAGCTTCACCGTTGTGAGGAACGCGCTCACCAGTCTCTTGATCGATTACACTAACATCTTCAGTCATCGGAAACCTAACACCCTGCCTGGAGCTTAGTTTGGCAAGCTCTGCCGGACTTTCATTGAGCCATGATGCCTGAGGAGCTGCTTGAAGAATATGTCCATATGTTTCTGTCAGCCCATAGACATGCATAACGTTAAATCCTAACGACATCATGCTTTCTAAAACTTTCGCGGGAGGCGGGGCGCCAGCAGTCATTACCTTGATTTCTCTTTTAAATGATTTTTTTATCTCTTTAGGGGCGTTGGCAAGCATATTAAGCATTATTGGAGCCCCGCCAAAATGAGTGACTCGGTGCTCATCAAGCAAACTAAATACTTTTTCAGGATCAAAAGACCTGAGGCAAACTATGGTCCCAGCAAGAGCGGCCATTGTCCAGGCATGTCCCCAACCATTGCAATGAAATAATGGAACAGAATATAAGTAAACAGGATGGTTAGGAAGGTTCCAGCCAACAACAGTGCCCATGCTCATTAAATACGAACCACGGTGATGATAAACCACGCCCTTGGGCTTACCTGTTGTTCCAGAGGTGTAGCTAAGTGAGAGCGGGCTCCACTCATCGCTGGGCATTGTCCAGCTATAAAGAGGGTCTCCATTTTTAACAAGAGATTCATAGTCTATTGCTTCACTGGAGACGTCCGGCTGTGAGCTGGCAAAAGAATCATTTATTACAACTATCTTTGGACTAACTGAGGCTATAGCTAGTGCCTCTGAGGCAACACTATAAAGCTCTCTATCAACAAAGAGCATTTTTGCATTGCTATCATCAAAAATATAAGCGATAGTTGGAGCGTCAAGCCTGATATTTATCGTGTTTAGAATTGCGCCCGCCATAGGAATTGAAAAATGTGACTCAAACATTTCTGGTGTATTGAATGCGAGCACTGAAACGGTGTCTCCTGGCATGACACCATGACCATTTAGACTGGAGGCAATTCGAACACACCTCTCTCTAGATTCTCTCCAGGTATAAGACCTATTTTCATAGAGAACAGACTGATGCTCTCCATAGATATCTGCAGTTCTATGTAAAAAAGAGATAGGAGTAAGGGGTACAAATTAGCAGGATTTTTATTCATAGCCTTAACTGTTAATTTCTTAGAGTAACGCCATTATCTAGCATGGACACAATTCTTGCTTGAGTTTCTTGAGTTTGCGCAAGAGTGATAAAAGAAGAGCGCTCAGCATCTAAAATTTCCTGTTCAGAAAAAACAGTGCCTGCTGGGCAGTCACCTCCAGACATTATTCGGCCAATCTCGGTTCCAACAGTGACATCATGCGGTGTAAGCATTCCTTTTTTGTTGTTAACCTCAAGCCATTCTAGCATTTCTTTGAAGTGCTCAGCGCCTGATAAGGCAAGTGGGCTCCTTTGGCTAGCTTTTTTTGTGTCGCCAAGTTTTGAAAGGGCAATATTTAAAATTCGATCACGATTCATCTGAAATACATCGTCAGCCCTTCGCATAGCTAATGCATCAGCCTCTTGAGGCGAGTTAGCTTTTCTACCCAGGCCTATATTCATAAATGATTTCCAAGCCCCTTTTTGCGTATCATTTAATTTTTCAGTCCATCGATAAAGCATTTCTTTACACCCACCTCCTGCTGGCACAACTCCAACAAAAGACTCAACTAGGCCCATCACAGAGTTGGCGTGGCTTACTACATGGTCAGCATGCAACACAACTTCAAATCCACCTCCGATAGACATACCTACTGGCGCGGCAATAACAGGAAGTTTCGAGTCTCTCATTTGAAGCATTGTATTTTGAAAATAGGTAAGAAAGTCGTCAAGCCCATCGAAATCATTTTTTTCAAAGCAGTCTCGAACACTCCAAAGGCTAACACCACAAGAAAAATGCTGAAAGTCATTGTGTACTATTACACCTCTAAGTCCTTTTTTCTCTGAGTAAGTAACTGCGTCAGAAATCATATCTAAGCTTTGACTGTCAAGTGCATTTGCTTTTGAATGAAACTCGACTATGGCCGCACCCTCATATTCAAACCAACTAGCAGACTCATTAACATTGATGGGCACTAGTGTTTGTCTTGCTTCAGAGAACCTAAGAACACCTTTTGGCCTAACAATTGGGCTAAGCTTTCCAGATGGAGATAGAACACTTAAGACTGAATTGGTAGTATTATAAAACTTATTGTTTGAGCTACTTAAAAGGAAGTCAGGTACATCTTTGCCGCTTTTTTTAAGCCTGTTGACCAAGTAATCGATACCTATCTCATCAATAAGTTCAAATGGCCCTTTAACCCAGTTATAGCCAAGCTTCATAGCATCATCAATTTGGGCAAGATCTTCAGTAACTTCTGGCACTAATGAGGCTGCATAGCATAAAGTCTCAGAGAGAACCTCCCAAATGAAGAGGCCGTATTTACTTTCATCGCTGATAATTGCAGTTACACCAACTTTTTCCGCCTTTTCCAACAAAGGTGTTTTCAGTCTCTCATGATCAACATAGTCTCCACTTAAAAAGTCGATAACCTTTTTTTCATCTCCAGCCTGCTTATAAAAACCCTGTTCATTTTTATTCCCAGTTTGGCCATTAGCAATCATGTTAGAGACGAACTCTATTGGCGATGCGTATTTATGAAAAGCATCGTTTTCGGGCAAGATATTTTCCAGGCTTTTTGCAACATCAGCCATAAGGTCGATGCCAATCAAGTCATAAAGTCCAAATACTCCAGTTTTGGGTAAACCAAGGGGCCTTCCAAAAAAAGCATCCGCTTCTATTGGGGAGAGATTATATTTAAATGCCTTATGAAGGGCGCACTGAATTGCAAAAACACCAACTCGATTTGCAAGAAAGCCAGGCGTATCGAGACAAGGGACAACCCCCTTTCCAAGCATCGTTTCACAAAATACATCAAGTGTGTCCATAACGTCTTGTCTAGTTTGCTCACCTCGAACTAGCTCTAGAAGTCTCATGAAGCGAACTGGATTAAAAAAATGAGTAATTGCAAAACGCTCACAAAAGCTTTTTGGCATGCCTTCAGTCAGAAGACTAATCGGAATAGTAGAGGTATTAGAAGTGATTATAGTAGAGTCTTTACAGCTTTCATTAAGCTGCCGATAGAGAGCTTGTTTTATATCAAGCCTTTCTACAACAGCTTCAGCAATCCAGTCACAATTTTTGAGTTCATCAAAATGATCTCTGGTGTTTCCAAGATTAATAAGCTGTTCGGCCTCTTTGCTCATAATCCCTGGCATATCTGGGTCTTTGAGCCTTTGAAGGCCTCTCTCCGCCAAGCTGTTAACATTATCGCTATCAGAAGGAAGATCAAGAAGCCACACTTCTATGCCAGCGTTTGCTACTTGGCCAGCAATACCAGCCCCCATTGTTCCGGCGCCAATGACGCCAACTTTTTTAATTGTATTCATGAGCTTGTTTTTAAAATGAATGTTTTAATAGCATCTAAAGTACTCTTTGGCGACTCTATAGGGAGCATATGTCCAGCACCAGAAATGGTTGTTGTCTTTGCACCCAGCAGCTCTGCTAACTCTAGTCCAAATTTGTAAGGAGTATTTTTATCTTCAGTTGCCAGAATTACATTTGAGGGCACTTTAATTGCTTTTGCACAGTTAGCTCCATTTTTGTAGTTATTGCAAGCCAAGAGGTCTTCAGCTAATGGATTCTTTGACATGATTTGTCGTCCAATACCTATCGGCTGCATTCCAGGAATGGCACTACTGCCTGAATGAGATAGAGATCCAAAGCCCCATTTCAAAAGCATCTCAGCAGCTTCTTCCGTATTTTTTTTGGCAGTTTCGACTAGAGACTCGTTAACAGGAATTGCAGAGGCGCTAGCAACTGCTGTTAGGGATTTTATCTTTTCTCCCAGTAACGTTGCAGCTTCTAAAGCAACAAGAAAGCCCTGAGAGTGTCCTACAAGATGTACAGATTCTGCACCAGAATGCTTGATAGCTTTCACAAGCCATTTGCCCATGCTCTCTATTGACTTTAGGGGCTCTCCTTCTGACAGGCTATGACCTGGAAAGTCAGGCGCAAAAACTGAGTAACCATGAAAGGCAAACCATCTTGACTGAAGAGCCCATGATCTATGATCTAGCCCACTTCCATGAACAAAAACCACTGTCGGTTTTTTTGGGTCAAAAGCACATCCTCCAGTTGCTGCAAATATATTTACTCCCTCAACAACAATGTTCATTATGAAGTTGCCTTTTCTACTGCCTTAAGGCCGATTTTAAAATCATTAATAATATCTGAAACAGACTCTATTCCAACTGAAACTCGAATTAAGTCAGGACTAGTGCCTGAAGCCTTCATCGCTTCATCATCAAGGCGAGAGTGAGTTGTGCTAGCTGGATGCAAAACCAAAGTTCTAGAATCACCAACATTTGCTAAATTTGAAGATAATTTAAGAGCATTAATGAATGCTGCGCCACCCTCTCTTCCTCCTTTAACACCGAAGCATAGCATTGATCCAGCACCATTAGGGAAAAGTGCTTTTGCAATTTCATAGGTAGGATTTTCGGGCAAGTCAGGATGATTAACCCACATAACTGCAGATTGCTCAAGAAGCCATTTTGCAAGTTTTAGAGCATTTTTTACATGTTGATTCATTCGCAGACTAAGGGTTTCAATTCCTTGGAGAAGTAAGAACGCACTATGAGGACTCATTGCAGGGCCAAAGTCACGCATAGACTCAGCTCTAATTTTCATTGAAAGAGCTGACGGTCCAAACTCCTCCCAGAAGTTTATTCCATGAAATGGCTCGTATGGAGTAGTGAGGACAGGGTGTTTCTTAGAGGAGCCCCAGTCAAAAGCTCCGCCATCAACAATGACTCCTCCAACGGCAACACCATGACCCCCCATCCACTTAGTCACAGAGTGAACTACAACATCAACGCCATGATCAAAAGGTTTACAAAGGATAGGCGTTGAAAAAGTTGCATCAACTATGAGCGGCAAGCTATTTTGATGAGCTATTTTTGAAATTTTTGGAAGATCTGAAACCTCAAGCCCAGGGTTGCCAATCGATTCACAAAAAATAAGTTTTGTATTTTCTTGAATGGCAGATTTAAGCTTTTTCATCATTAATAGACACAAAAGTGCAATCAATGTTAAACCGTTTAAGTGTGTGTTTAAGAAGGGTCGCTGTTGACCCATAAATTTGTGAGGCGCTTACAATATGATCACCAGCTGAACATAAGCTTACAAATGTTACAAACAGGGCGCTCATTCCAGAAGCCGTACAGATTGCTCCAACGCCCCCTTCAAGTGCAGCAATTCTCTGTTCTAAAACAGCCACTGTTGGATTAGTCATGCGGCTATATATGTGACCACCTTTTTCTATGTTAAAGAGTGCAGCGGCATCATCTACAGTTTCGAAGACATAAGATGTTGTTTGGTAAACCGGGACGGCGCGACTACCAAACGAAGGGTCTGGTTGATACCCAGTGTGAAGCGAAATAGTTTCAGGCCCAAAAAAGGAAGACTTACCCATAAGCAATAGTTTTAGAAAACAAACNAATATTTTCTCACAACTAATTGNAGAGTTGTTTTGAAATTACGCGAATTTACTTTCGAAAATTGANANCTTTAAGCGNATAAAAAGCTACTTTGCTAAAGCCAGCTCTGAGCGCATTTNATCAATTGTCGCTTTGTAGTTTTCAGTATTAAAAATAGCAGACCCTGCAACAAATGTATCAGCACCGGCAGAGGCTATTTCTTTAATGTTGTCAATCTTAACTCCGCCATCAATCTCAAGCCTTGTTGCCAGGCCATGAGAGTCAATTAGTTTTCTGACAGTTTTTAATTTTTCTAGAGTATGAGGGATAAAAGATTGTCCTCCAAAGCCTGGATTAACGGACATTAGCAGTACCATATCGATTTGTTCAATTGTATGCTCTAGATAGTGAAGAGGTGTGGCTGGATTAAAAACGAGTCCAGCTTTACAGCCGCTTTCTTTAATCAGGCCAATCGTACGGTCAACATGCTCTGAAGCCTCAGGATGAAAGGTGATATACGAGGCGCCAGCACTAGCAAAGTCAGGGATGATTCTGTCCACAGGTTTGACCATGAGATGGACGTCAATTGGTGCAGTTACGCCATGGTTTCTTAATGCTTCACAAACTAAAGGGCCAATTGTTAGATTGGGTACATAATGATTGTCCATCACATCAAAATGCACTATATCAGCACCCGCAACTAAAACGTTATCAACCTCTTCGCCGAGTTTGGCAAAATCTGCAGAGAGAATTGAAGGCGCAATAAAATTGTCTTGTTTCATGATTATCTCCGTTACTCAATTAAAAGGTTTTGGCCAGACATCTCAGCAGGTTGTTTAATGTCCATGAGGGCTAAAAGTGTTGGTGCCAAGTCTGCAAGTGTACCAAGATGTGGTCCCAGTAGTGAGGCTTTCTTTTTTCCAATATAAATTAATGGCACTGGATTTGTGGTGTGAGCAGTATGGCTCTTCTGAGTATTAGAGTCAACCATCTGCTCTGCATTTCCATGGTCAGCAGTGATCAAAATCTCAGTAGCATTCTCTGAGGCCGCTTTGTAGATTTTGCCGAGACAATTGTCAACCGCTTCTACAGCTTTAATAGCAGCATCTAGATTACCAGTATGGCCAACCATATCAGTATTGGCAAAGTTACATACAATTAACTTATATTTGTTTTCTTCTAGCGCAGAAATAAGATTATCAGTAAGCTCATATGCGCTCATTTCTGGCTGAAGGTCATATGTTTTGACATTGGGCGATTGAATGAGCCTTCTATCTTCTCCAGGCAGGATTTCTTCCTCGCCACCATTAAAGAAAAAAGTAACATGAGCATATTTTTCTGTTTCAGCAATCCTTAGTTGATTGAAGCCAGAGCTAGAGACACAGTCACCAAGGGTATTTTTAACTGAAATTGGCGGATAAGCACACTCTAGATTAAGGTCTTTTTTATATTCTGTTAGACAAATAAAATTGCACTTCACAAAATGTTTTCGGCTAAACTCATCAAATGCTCTAGAGGTAAGAGCAAGCGTTATTTCTCTTGCTCTGTCTGCTCGGTAATTCATAAAGATTACAAGGTCATCTTGATTGATTTTAACGGCCTCACCAATTGACGTTGGAGCTATAAACTCATCATTTTCACCTAATTTATATGCCTGTTGAATGGCCTCTATTGCGCTCAGTGAAGAGCGCTCAGCCTTCTCTCCAGAAATTAAATCATACGCCTGAGCAACCCTCTCCCATCTGTTATCTCTATCCATTGCATAAAAGCGGCCAACTACTGAGACGATTCTTCCAACATTTGTTTCTGAAATTTTAGATTCTAGTTGTTCGATATATTTTGAGGCGCTGTTTGGCGGGGTATCACGACCATCGGTAAAGACATGAAAATAAACTTGGTTACAGTTTTTTTGTTTAGCAAGCTCAAGTGCTGCAAAAATATGATTTTGATGAGAGTGAACGCCGCCATCCGATAATAAGCCAAGAATGTGGACAGCTTTATTGTTTTGAGACGCCAGTTCTAGAGCGTTACAAAGAGTTTTATTGTTAAAAAATTCACCAGAGCCGATGTCATTGTCAATTCTAGTAAAGTCTTGTTCAATAATTCTTCCGGATCCTATTGTTAGGTGACCTACTTCAGAGTTTCCCATTTGACCTATAGGCAGACCAACGCTTTCTCCGGAAGTTCCAATAAGTGTATTAGGATAGTTTTTTATAAAGAGATCCCAGTTTGGCGTTTTTGCTAGAGCAATAGCATTATTTGCAGAATTACTTGAATAGCCCCATCCGTCAAGAATTAGAAGTAATTTTGTATTTTTCATTTGTGAGGACACTTAAACATTAAATAAGAAGTGAACAACATCTCCATCTTTAACAACATATTCTTTTCCTTCAGAGCGTAACTTGCCAGCGTCTTTAGCTCCTTTTTCGCCCTGATTTTCTATAAAGTCATTGTAAGAGATTGTTTCAGCGCGAATAAAGCCCTTTTCAAAGTCTCCATGTATTTTACCTGCGGCCGCTGGCGCAGAATCTCCAATATTAATTGTCCAGGCCCTAACTTCTTTGGGCCCAGCTGTAAAATATGTGTGCAGTCCAAGGAGCTTATAGCCCGCTTTGATTAAGCGATCGAGTCCAGACTCAGTCTGTCCCATTTCATCTAAAAAACCTTGTTTATCTTCCTCTTCAAGTTCTGCAATTTCAGCCTCAATATCTGCACACACCGATACAACTTGGCTTCTGTCTTTGGACGCATAATTAGTCAAAGCTGTTAGATGTGCATTATTTTCAAATCCATCCTCATTGACATTAGCAACATACAGGACAGGTTTGGACGTGAGAAGCTGAAGTCCTTTTGCAAGCTTGTCTTCATCTTCATTGAGATCTAGTGATCTAACAGCTAAACCCTCTTCAAGTATTGGCAGAATTTTTTCAAGCAGGTTTTTTAAAGGTAAGCCTTCTTTTTGACCAGCTTTGGTATTTTTTATAGCCTTTTGGTAAGCTTTTTCAACGCTAAAAAGGTCTGCTAAAGCAAGCTCTGTATTAATCGTTTCTATGTCATCAAGTGGGTTGACTTTTCCTGAAACATGGATAATATCGTCATTTTCAAAACACCTTACAACATGAAGAATGGCATCTGTCTCACGAATATTTGAGAGAAATTGATTCCCCAAGCCTTCTCCTTTTGATGCGCCCTCAACAAGTCCAGCTATGTCAACAAATTCCATAGTTGTTGGCAGGATTTTTTCAGGACTTACAATGTTTGCGAGGCTTTGTAATCGGGAGTCATTTACTGGAACGATTCCAATATTGGGCTCAATTGTACAAAAAGGATAGTTTTCTGAGTCTATTCCAGCTTTAGTCAGGGCATTAAATAGCGTCGACTTTCCAACATTTGGCAATCCAACAATGCCACATTTAAAACCCATTATCTTTCTCCAATACTATGTGTGAAGAGCTTTCATAGCATCTTCAAAATTTCCATTCACTAAGAGATCAATAATGCTCATTGCATTTGACATCCCCTGTTCTATGCTGCTTAATTCAGATTTACCAGGAGCATTAAGAACATAATCTACTACATCATCTTTAGAGCCTGGATGAGCGATTCCAATTCTAAGGCGGTAAAAGTCCTTTGAGTTAAGCGCTTTTATGGTATCTCTCAGTCCATTATGACCGCCATGACCACCAGCAAGCTTTATTTTGACAGCACCAATAGGCAAGTCAAGCTCATCATGCACAACCAAAGTCTCTTCTGGTGAAATATCATAGTAGCTTAGGAAGCTTTTAATAGATCCGCCAGAGTTGTTCATAAAGGTTTGGGGCTTAAGAAGAAAAACCTTGGTTGAGCCAAAGGCAACGCTCGTAGTTTCTCCTAAAAACTTCGACTGACTTGTAAATTTAGAGTCTTTTATAGACGCTAGAGACTCAACAAACCAAAAGCCAGCGTTGTGACGATGTTCCTGATAATTTTTTCCGGGGTTTCCCAGTCCAACAATTAGTTTAATCATTACAACGCTTCATTTTACGCTTGTTGAGACAACAAGGCTGACGATACTTTATTCTGTGTCGTCACCATCATTATTTGAGCCTTCAGATTCATCAGCTTGATCTTCGCCGCCATCTTCTGAGCCTTCTTCGCCCTCAATAACTTCTTCCTCTTCCTCTTCAACAATCTTAGGTTCTGAGACAGAGCATACTGTTTGGTCGTGTGCTTCAATATCCTCATGTTGAAGTGAGGTAATAACAACACCTTCAGGCAATACTAGATCCGTTAATGAGAGATGATCACCAATTTCAAGACTAGTCACATCTACGTCAATACCATGAGGTAGGTCCTTTGGTAGACAAGAGATTTCAACAGAAACAACAAACTGATTAAGCATATTGCCTAGTCTTAACGCCTCATTCTCTTCCACACCAATAAAGTGAAGTGGTGTAGTTGTAACCAGAGTTTGTTTGGCATCTACTCGTAAAAAGTCAATGTGAGTAACAACATTTTTTGCGGGATGGCGCTGTATGTCTTTTAGAACGACAGAATCTGTCTCTTTTCCCACAACCAAGTCTAATACAGATGTAAATGTATTTTCATCCTCTAGTAAGTGAGTGATTTCGTGAATGCTAAGCGAAATCATTTTTGGGGCAGCTTTACCACCATAAATAATGCTAGGAACTTTCTCTTCTTTTCTCAGGCGGCGGCTCGCACCTTTCCCCTGGTCTTTACGCTCTATGGCGTTTACTGTAATGCTCATTTTGAGTTCTCCATTAAATGAAAAAACACCGCATCATGCGGTGCAACCAATTTGTCTATCTTGCGACCAGATAGACTGGGGGAACATTTTACCTGAAATCTTTTTCCAATAACTAAATTTCTCTATCGTGACTTTAGCCAAAATATAATACCGAAAGTTGAGCTGGCAATAGTCAAAACCCAGGCTGATTGGGTGGCAAGTAATCCTGCACTTATTATGAACACTAGAGCAAAAATTGCCGATCGCTGTTTAGTTGCATTCTCNTTAAGTTGAGACACNATGGCTTCAGTTTGTTTTTTTGAGTTTTCTNTCTTAAATGAACCGCTTTCAATTTCTTTAAGAGCATTAATTAACAGCATTGGTANTTCAGGTAGCTCTGAAATGAGCTGAGGCATCTGATCAGACATTNTCCTTAGAGTGCTTTTGAGGCTAAACTTTTCTTTAGCAAGCTTTTCTAGATAAGGTTTTGCTGTGGCCCAAAGGTCAAGATCAGGATAAAGAGAACGTCCTAAGCCCTCAATATTAAGCAATGTCTTATATAGCAGAAGTAGCTGAGGTTGCACCTCCATGTCAAAACGCTTTGCTTCCTTTAGCAGGCTCAATAAAACTTGACCAAAAGAAATTTCACTGAGAGGTTTTTCAAAAATTGGCTCACAAACGCTTCTTATGGCATTTTCAAATTCCATTACATTAGTTCCCTCAGGAATCCATCCAGACTCTAAGTGAACTTGGGATACTTTTTTGTAATCTTGGTTGAAAAAAGCTAAAAAGTTTTGAGCTAAATAATACTGATCAGCTTCAGTGAGCGTGCCCATGATTCCAAAATCAACACCAGTATATTGATTATTCTCACCTACAAAAATGTTACCAGGGTGCATATCTGCGTGGAAAAAGTTATGGTCGAATACTTGAGTAAAAAATATGATTACACCATCTTCTGCAAGAGACTTAAAGTCAACATTTTTCTTTTTTAAGGCCTCTATGTCATTTACTGGAGTTCCATAAATTCGTTCAGTAACTAGGACATTTGAACGACAAAGGTCCCAGTGAACTTTAGGAACATACAAGAGGCTTGAGTTGCTGAAATTTTTACCTAAAAGTGATGCATTAGCTGCCTCAACCATCATGTTTAGCTCGTTGTAAATAATGCTCTCAAATTCAGCAACAGCTTCTTTTGGCCTAAGCCTTTTTCCATCCTGATGTCTTTCAGCTAGGCTGGCTAAAGTATATAAAAGTCTAATATCTCTTTTAATTTGTTTTTCAATTCCTGGGCGAACCACCTTAACAATGATCTCTTCGCCTTTTTGAGTTATAGCAGTATGAACTTGTGCTATGGAGGCTGAAGCAAGGGGGGTGTCATCGAAGGAAGAAAAAAGTTTGGAAACTTCGCCACCAAGNGCATCTTCAATAATTGCTTTTGACTCATCAGCAGGAAAAGGAGGACACTTATCTTGAAGTTTGGCTAGTTCAATGCCAATGTCATCAGGCAAAAGATCTCTGCGCGTAGATAAAGTTTGACCGAACTTAATAAAAATCGGCCCTAGCTCTTCAAGAGCCAAACGAATCCGCTCNCCCCTTGAAAACTTTTTGCTAGGAAAATAATGCCACGGAGTTAAATAGATTAAAGGCTTTAGGCTTTTTAGAAAAGAAGTAGAGAGTATTAAGTGGTCTAACCTGTAACGAATTAGTGTTCTTAAAATACTTAAAAATCGAAACAAACTCTTCATTTATGATGACCTGCCTTTAAAAATTGTTGATCGACTGGGCGCTATTAAAAGGGTGGTTAGCTCTTCTTTTAAAGTGTCAATGATTGAACCATCATTTTTTAATGANATGTTTTTAATCTGCTTAAATGATTGACCAACCTGGTGTGCAATAATGTCACCAGTATATTGTGAAATCAGTTCTTCTATGTCAATTGACGATGAGGCCAGGAGGTCTGCAAGTTGTTGTGCTGTTTTAATNCTTCCATTGATTTCTATGTCTTCTTTTTCGATTAAATCTTCTAAAGTGACACCTTTAAATAAGGACAAAAACGATTCTTTATTCATTCTTATTTCAACATCAGTTTTTTTGTTTTGAGTATTGTTTATAACAAAGATGCGAGCATTTAGACACAAAAAAAATAAACTCAAGTCAATCTCATCAACATTTAGGCTGATAATCTTATTATCAATGAGAGATATGTCAACGCTATTAGCATTGATCATATGGTTGAGCGCTTTTTCAATGGCAAGACGAAACATTTTGTTTAAGTCTTTACTGCTTTATGAAGTGCAACGATTCCACCGGTTAGGTTGTGNAATTCACAAAACTCAAATCCAGCATCAAGAACCATAGCTTTTAGGGTTTCTTGGTCAGGGTGTTTTCGAATAGACTCTGCAAGATACTGATAGCTATCTTCATCATTTGCAAAATATTCTCCAAATTTAGGAATAAGATTAAATGAATAGAAGTCATAAGCTTTTTCTAGCATTTGATTTTCAACCTTGGAAAATTCCAGGATTAAAAGAGTTCCACCTTTTTTTAAAACACGNTNCATTTGTTTTAAGGCAGCATCCTTGTCGGTAACATTTCTGAGTCCAAAGGCAATGCTTACACAGTCAAAAGTATTGTCTTCAAAAGGCAGCGATTCAGCATTGGCTTGAACGAACTCGACGTCAATGATGCCATGATTGATAAGGTTTTTTCTTCCCTCATGAAGCATAGATTCGTTAATATCTGAAAGGATTACTTTGCCAGAAGGGCCAACTTTTTTTCTAAACTTAATGGCCAGATCGCCAGTGCCTCCAGCAATATCAAGAACATGATCCCCCTCTTTAACATTGCTACTGGAAATAGTGTAGTTTTTCCAGAGTCGATGAGTACCCATTGACATCACATCATTCATGAGGTCATATTTACCTGCAACTGAGTCAAAGACCTCTTTTACAAGGCCTTGTTTTTTTTCAACATCGACTTGTTTATAGCCAAAGTGGGTGGTTTTTTCCATTTCTATTGTGCGGGGTAATCCCTAAAATCAGCCCCAATATATATTTGTGTTGGCCTAAATATTCTATTGTCGCTCACTTGTTCATGCCAATGAGCCACCCACCCTGCAGAGCGCGCCATAGCAAAAATAGAAGTAAAGTGCTCTTTAGTAAAATTAAAAATCTCTGAATACAGGATTCCCGAGTAAAAGTCTACGTTAGGGTAAACCCCNTTTTGAGANANAAGCTCGTTGCAGATGCTTTCAACCTCAAGCGCTGTTTCAAAGCGGTTAGAGAGTTTGAGGCCATTTTTCTTGATATAAGTCTTAATCATTTTCTCAAGAATTGTTGCCCTAGGATCTTTAGTTTTATATTCGCGATGACCCATTCCCCAGATGACTTGTTTATTTTTGAGCCTATCTTCAATCCATTTACGAGCATTCTTTGGAGAGCCAATTTCATCGAGCATAATAAGTACATTTTCATTTGCATTTCCATGTAAAGGCCCCGCAAGCGTTCCAACTCCTGCAGCAATTGAGGCAAAAGGGTTGGCAAGTGAGGACGCCGTCACCATAGTAGAAAAAGTTGAGGCATTGATTGTGTGTTCAGCGTGCAAAATTAATGAGGCATCTAATAGGTTTACAATTTCTGGGTCAGACTCCTCTCCAAAACACATGTACATAAAGTTTTCCGCATAAGTCATTGTTTTACTTGGCGGAATTGGATCATAACCTCTACTGATTCGAGTCCACATAGCAACTAAGGTGCTCATATTGGATATTATTTTGATTAGAGCGTTTTGAGTGTAAGACGAATCTGGTTCAGAAGCTCCAGCATCAGGATAGAAAGTGGCCATAGATGCGATAGCAGTTTGAAGCACGTCCATTGAGTGTCCAGTTGAAGGAAGTGACCAAAGCAAATGGCGAATTTTGCGTTTTACTTCATTGCGTTTGTTTAGGGTATTTTTAAAGTTTGTCAGCTCTTGCGGAGATGGAAGTTCTCCATTCATTAATAAAAGTGCAGTTTCTTCAAATGAGGAGTGCTCAACAAGGTCTTGTATTGAGTAGCCTCTGTAGGCAAGTATTCCCTTTTCTCCATCAATTGAAGAAATGGATGATTTGGTTGCTGGAACGCCTGCTAGGCCTGGAATGTATTCAGTCATATAATTAGTTTTTAAATTGAAAAAGAAGAGCCACAACCACAAGTGGTTTTGGCATTTGGGTTGCTTACAATAAACCTTGCACCTTGAAGGTCCTCTAAGTAATCTACTGTTGAGCCCATCAGATATTGATAGCTCATTGGGTCAATTACTAGCTCAACGCCTTGTTTGTTAACTCCACTATCTCCCTCTTTGAGGTTTTCATCAAAGGTAAATCCATAAGAGAAACCAGAACAGCCTCCACCAGTAATATAGACACGCAGTCGCAAAGAAGGATTCTTCTCTTCTTTGATTAGCTGTGCAACTCGATTAGCAGCACTATCACTAAAAACTATGTCAGCTTCGTCTTGTATTTCAGTGGCAACCATGGGTTATCTCCGAGTAAATCTATTAGTCAAATAATTACGGCAAAAGTCCGATTTGTTTGAGTCCTTCCTGTTCGTTTAGTCCAAACATTAAATTCATATTTTGAATTGCTTGTCCAGCTGCTCCCTTACCTAAATTGTCGATTACAGACATAATAACAAGCTTATTGCTATGTTCAACATACTGAACTGAGATCTGGCAATAGTTAGAAGATTTAACTGAACGGGTTTCAGGGTAGACACCTTCAGGCAATATTTTAACAAATTCTTCGTTTTCATAGGCATTTTCGAAGCATGCCAATATATCGACATCTGAGTCTATTAAGTCAACATAAATTGTAGCTTCAATCCCACGACTCATTGGAAGCAAATGAGGGGTAAATGTAAGGCCAACTGGTGATTCAGTCATTGATTCTATTTCTTGTTTGATTTCAGGAAAATGCCTATGTCCACTAACCCCATAAGGCTTAAAGCTTTCAGTAATTTCACAAAAAAGAGTAGCTTGGTTTGCAATCCGGCCAGCACCACTTGTACCTGACTTACAGTCCGCAATTATATTTGACGTATCTATTAGGTTATTTTGAAGGAGTGGTTTTAATGCTAAAAGAACTGCTGTTGGATAGCAGCCTGGATTTGCAACTAGCCGAGCATCTTTAATGGCATCTCTTTTCATTTCTGGTTGACCATAAACGGCTTCTTTAAGAAGAGATTCTTGGGTATGTTCCATCTTGTACCAGTCAGACCAGGTAGTTGCATTGGTGATCCTGAAGTCTGCTCCCAGGTCAACAACTTTAATATTTTTTTCCAAAAAAAGTGCTGCATTGTTCATTGCAACGCCATGTGGTGTAGCAAAAAATACAATGTCGCATTCAAATAGCCTATTATCATCAGGAAGAAGATAAGTTAGCTCAGATATTCCATGCATATTAGGAAAAACTTCAGAGATCTTTCTGCCCTCAAGCGCTCTTGAGGTAATCGCATGAACCTCTGCGTTGGGATGTTGATGTATGATTCGTAAAAGCTCAATGCCAGTGTAACCTGAGCCCCCAATTATTCCAACTTTGATTTTCATTTTTCATCTCCAAGCATCTTTTCAAGATAGTGTATATTCATCCCACCTTTTTGAAAAACCTTGTCAACCATAATTTTTCTTTGAAGAGGAATATTGGTTTTGATGCCATCTATCACCATCTCATCAAGCGCATTTTGCATTTTTATAATCGCATTAATTCTATTATCGCCATATGTAATCACCTTCCCAATCATTGAATCATAGTGGGGCGGCACATTATATCCGTTGTAGATATGAGAGTCTATCCTAACGCCGAGACCACCTGCAGCATGATACTGGGTAATTTTTCCAGGAGAAGGCATAAAGCTCTCGGGGTCTTCTGCATTAATTCTGCATTCAATTGCATGGCCACGGATTTTTATATCACTCTGCTCATAAGACAATTTGTCCCCACCAGCGATTAAAATTTGTTCTCGAACAATATCAACGCCCGTAATCATTTCTGTTACGGGGTGTTCAACTTGAACCCTAGTGTTCATTTCAATAAAGTAAAACTCATCATTATCAAAAAGAAACTCAAAGGTACCCGCACCACGGTAATTAATTTTTTTACATGCTTCAGCACAAATATTGCCAATCTTATTTCTAAGTTCTGAAGAGATTCCAGGAGCTGGAGCTTCTTCAACTACTTTCTGATGCCTCCTTTGCATAGAGCAATCTCTCTCACCAAGATGAATAGCGTTGCCGTGCTGGTCAGCAAGGACTTGTATCTCAACATGGCGAGGTGTTGTCAGAAATTTTTCCATATAGACTTCACCATTTCCAAAAAAGCTTAATGCTTCAGACTTTGTAAGTTGAATTGAGTCAGCCAAATCTTTTTCTTCTTCAACGACTCTCATGCCTCGACCACCACCACCGCCCGAAGCTTTAATAATTATTGGTAGACCAATTTCTTTTGCAATTTTAACGCTTCTTTTTTCATTGTCATCAAGTGCACCATCAGAACCTGGCACACAAGGAACACCTGAACTTTTCATTGCTTCAATAGCAGCAACTTTGTCACCCATAACTCTTATGTTTTCAGCTCTAGGACCAATAATATAAAGCCACTTTGTTCAACTTGATCTGCAAAATCAGCATTCTCTGAAAGAAAGCCATAGCCAGGATGAATTGCATCAGAGTGGGTCAGCTCAGCAGCGCTAATAATTGCTGGAATGTTTAAGTAGCTTTTGATTGATGGGTGGGGACCAATACATACAGCTTCATCAGCTAGCCTAACATGCTTTAAGTCTTTATCTGCAGTTGAATAAACAGCAACTGTTTGAATGCCAAGCTCCTTACAAGCCCTAAGAATACGTAGAGCAATTTCGCCACGATTTGCGATTAAAACTTTTTTAATTGAGCTCATTCTACAACTATTAGTGATTGTCCAAATTCAACTGCTTCACCATCTTTAACAAGAATCTCAATCACTGTCCCAGATTGGTCAGACTCTATTTGATTCATTATTTTCATTGCCTCAATAATTCCAACTGTATCTCCCTGATTGATTTTTTGTCCAATTGACACAAATGGTTTTGCCGTTGGAGATGGGGCAGAATAGAATGTTCCAACCATTGGAGACGTTACAGATTGGCCAGTTTCTTGAGGCTGTTCATTTGGGCTTGCTGTTTGTGAGGTGGGAGCGGAGCTAACTGGAGCTTGCTGCTGAACAAAAGATTGGATTGGATGCTGGGCAGGAGCTGGGGAGTTGCCATATCTTGAGATTTTTACGGACTCTTCACCCTCCTTAATTTCAATCTCTGACATTCCAGATTCTTCCAGAAGCTCCATTAATTTTTTAACTTTTCGAATATCCATTGACGCTCCTTTTTATTTTATTAACTGTTATTTAAAACTTAAATATATGAAACTAGCTTGCAAGCTATAAATGTTATAAGTACATGTTTTGGCTTAGAAATATTAAAGATAAGCCTAAAGATGTGATTCTTTATTAAGTATTAAGATTAAGTATTTTACCAGCTATATAGCAAAAAATAGCCACATTTAGAGGCATTTAGCGGGAAATGGGCTTATAACGAATTTATGTTATTTATGTGTTTTGTAAGCTCTGCTGCATTCACTTCACCAATAATTCTCTGATCCCTCAATTCTTTTCCATTCTTGAAAAATAAGATTGCTGGCGGTCCAAAGAGAGAGAACCTTGATAATATTGACTGACTAAAGGCGTTATTATCAGTGACATCAACTGTATAGGCTTGAGAGCCTCTAAGTGATTGACTGACAAGAGTGTCTGTAAAAACTACCCTTTCCATCTTGTTGCAAGCTATACACCATTCGGCATAGAATTTAATAACAAGCATTTTGTTGTTTTCATTAGTGCTTAAAATTAAATTATCGAGACGCTCTTCATCATTAATTATTTGAAATTTGATGCTATTTGATATATCAATCTTATCACCATATATGATTGAATCTAGTGGTTGCTGAACATCTCCATTTCCCTTTGCAACAAGAAACCATAACATCAATCCATAAGCTAGAACGGCCAGAGAAAGTAGCTTGAATAAGATGTTTAGAGGAGAAATTGATTTATTTAAATTTTTGAAAACACCAAGCATAACTGGTGCCACTGAAAATAATAATGCCCAAAGAATAAGTGATAAAAAAGGATATAAGATTCGATCTAAAAGGTAAAGGGCAACAGCTATCATTGCGAACCCAAAGACTCGTTTGACGTTTTCCATCCATGCCCCTGCTTTTGGAAGTGTATTGACGCCCCAGCCGCAAATTATTATTAGTGGCACACCCATGCCAAGGCCCATGGCAAAAAGACTTGCACCGCCTTTAGCGGCACTTCCACCAGCAATCACATAACTTAAGGCGGTTGCAAGAAATGGCGTCACACAAGGCCCAACAATTAAAGCAGAAAGAAAGCCCATTATGCTAACGCCAACAAAGCTTCCACCAGATTGTGCATTGCTTAGGTTTGTGAGCTTAGTTTGAATTTTTGAGGGCAGCTGAATATCATAAAGGCCAAACATGGAGAGGGCTAGAGCAATAAAGATTAAGCTGGAAACAAATAAGATCCAGGGAGTTTGCATCACAGCTTGTAGGTTTATTCCAGCTCCAAAGTAGCCAGCAGAAGCTCCGATTAAACCATAAGCGAGGGACATTGAAAAAACAAATGTGACCGACATTAAGATTGCATTTAGATTGCTAGGGGCCTCTTTCTGTCCAATAATAATTCCAGATAAGATTGGAACCATTGGATATACACAAGGAGTCCAAGACAAGGCGAGACCGGCTAGAAAGGCTGCTAAAAATAGAGTAATGCCTCCTTGCTCGAATTTTTTAGAGGTGATTTTTTCTGAATCGGTTGCTGTTGGTCTGTCAGAACCTGTTATCCTTTCTGCACCTATGGTGCTAACTTTGAGTCTGTCAACTTGAGGTGGGTAGCATACTCCACCCTCCCAGCACCCTTGATGTTCAACTGTCAATATTACGAAAGGACTTAGCTCATCCTCAACTTCAATTTGAATCTCTAAAGGAGAGGTATAAACGCTGACTTCTCCAAAAAATTCATCGTTTTTAATTGTTGCCTCCGGGTATAGAACGTCTTTAATTGTTGCTTCTTCAACTGCAAATGAGATTTTGTCTTGGTAAAGATAGTAATTCTTTTTTATGTTCCATTTAACTGAAAGTGAATGAGATCCAGTTAAGATAGCGCTTAACTCAAAAGCTTCATTAACTGGAACAGGCCGACCTAGGTCCGATGAGCCATCATTATCAAGAATTAACGATGATGAAATTGCATTAGTCGCTTTGCTTGTATCATTTAAAACTGTATTAGTTTCTGCAGATGTTTGAGAAAAAATATTTAGTAATATCAGTAGAATTGTGACACAAAAATGCTTCATAAAACTTACTTGGAAAATGATAAATCTAATTATAGTCTAATGAAGCTTTCTCTTATGTTAGGATTGTTCTAAGTCTAGTGTTTCTGTATAAAATTAAAATTTAAATAATTCAGTAATTTGTCTATTCTAAATTAATGAAAGATCTGACAAATAGATAACTAAATGAGAGATCTTAGAATGAACTCTAAAATAATTCCATGGCTATTTGTTTTGATTTGGAGCACAGGTTTCGTAGCTGCTAAATATGGCCTTCAATTCGCAGAGCCTTTCACTTTGTTATCTTATCGTAATGGACTAACATTAATAGTGCTGATTATATTCACACAAGTCAATAAAAGCATTTGGCCAAAATCTGGCTTGGCTTTTATACATTTAATGGTAACTGGTTTATTAATTCATGGGATTTATCTTGGCGGTGTTTTTCAGGCGATTAAGTGGGAAGTATCTGTAGGGCTTACTGCTATGATTATCGGTCTTCAGCCACTTGGAATGGCATTTATAGCAGGTATAATTCTCCATGAAAAGGTCACAACTAGACAATGGCTAGGTTTATTAATAGGAATTATTGGACTATATTTAATTTTATTTGAAAAACTTGATTTTGGTTTTGATGGTTTTTTCACTAACTTTTCTTTTTGGGGAGTTTTAGCTGTATTTGGATCTCTATTTAGCATCTCAGTAGGTACTATTTATCAAAAGCGCTTTTGTAATGANATGGATTTAATTAGTGGTACGTTGATTCAATACCTTGGTGCTTTTATACTGTGTGTTTTTATATCATTTTATTTTGAGACAGGTGAAATAAATTGGACTAGTACATTTATTGTTACCTTAGGTTGGCAAATTTTTGGGCTTTCAATTGGTGCAGTGCTTCTATTAATGACAATGATCAAGCAAGATGCTTCTGCAAAAGTTGGGAGTTACTTTTATCTAGTGCCTGCTCTTGTTGCTATCCAAGCTTGGTATTTGTTTGGAGAAACTATGAACTTTGTGTCAATAATAGGAGTTATATTGATAGCATTTGCTGTTGCAATGACTGTCTCAAAAAAAACTTCTCAGCAAGGTTAAATTAGCAAAGGTTTTGTCAGATTTCACCTGCCTTCTCTAAAACTCCTCTTGCAACTTTAAAACACTCTACACCTTGAGGAACGCCGCAGTATATTGCAATCACATGCAGAATTGATTTGATCTCGTTTTTACTTACACCATTCGTTAGGGCGCCTTTAAGATGTATTTCCCACTCATCCATTTTTCCAAGCGCAGCAAGCATAGTAAGGTTCATCATTGACCTTGTTTTTTTGTCAATAGTTTCATCTCCCCAGCCAAATCCCCAGCACCATTCAGTCATTTGTTTCTGAAAGTCCTCATTAAAGTCATCAGCAGCATCTAAGTTTTTTTGAACATATTCTTTCCCCAGTGTTGCCTTCCTCTTAGATAAGCCTAATTCAAATAATTTTTTATCCATTTTTTACTCCACTTGCGTCAATATTATTAATTTCACTACCTCATTATAAAGGGGTTGCTCATGGGTTCTGAAGAGGTATTTATCCATGTTGTTTTAGTCCGAGTATATTCATGAATCGCGTCAATTCCAGCTTCGCGACTGCCCCCGCTTTGTTTAAAGCCACCAAAAGGGGATATAGGTGAGATTGCACGATACGTATTTATCCAAACAATTCCTGAGTGTATTTTTGAACTGACACGATGAGCTCTCGCTAAATTTTCAGTAAAAACTCCAGATCCCAGTCCATAGTCTGAGTCATTGGCCATAGCTATAGCTTCTTCTTC
>JGI26255J51710_1000223_pt1 | contig 23439 bp, 20 predicted proteins | sample SaaInlV_135m_DNA_2_FD_51710 | JGI IMG/M metagenome (IMG submission 51710)
GCCTGTAATTTGCGGAACGCCTCATCCAAATCTGGCGGTCCGTCTTGATCTCGATTTCCCCAGGGATCTTTATCTCCCTGATCTCCACCGCCTGGTTCATTCCAAGCCATTCTGTTCTCCTAATAAAAACCCGTGGGAAAACCATTCTCCCACTACATTTGTTCAACTACTATCGATTATACGTCTGCATACCTTGTTGTACGCATTATCTAGGGAACGGATTGTCCCGCTAGTTTGTTACGGGTAATTTTCCGCAAACTGCTCTCCTGAATTCTGAGATGCATCTCTACAGACCCATCTTCACAGGGTATTTCCCCTACCACGGCGCCAAGCTCAAAAAACTGAGCCCTGATTCGACCATCCTGCGGCCGAACTGTAACATTAGTTTCTATGACTGCCTCACCTATTCGTTCTGCAATTGCCTCCAACAATAACTCTTTACCGGCACCATCAATACTGGACACCCAGACTTTAGTTACAACACCATGGGCATTTCGTTCAATTCTTGGCTCTTCATCAAGCAGGTCTACCTTGTTGTAAACCATCAACTGGGGTGTCGCTTCGGCACCAATCTCTTCCAGCACCAGGTTCACTTCGCTGATTTGTTCGCCGCGCAACGGTGACGCCGCATCTACTACATGCAATATTAAATCAGCCTGGCTGACTTCTTCTAAAGTTGCCCTGAATGCATCGACCAACGAATGGGGAAGCTGACGGATAAAACCCACCGTGTCTGCCAGAACAGCGTTACCGATTACCGGTAATTCGAGCTTTCTAAGTGTTGGGTCCAGAGTCGCGAACAATTGGTTTTCCACCAGAACATCAGCAGTGCATAGCTGGTTGAACAGCGTTGACTTACCGGCATTAGTATAACCGGCGAGCGAAATTGTTTTTACATCCGACCGGGTCCTTCCTCGCCTGTTGTGCTCACGTTGAGACTGAACCTTCGACAGACGACCGTTAATTCGCTTGATTCGATCAGAGACCATACGCTGGTCTGCCTCAAGCTGGGTTTCACCCGCACCGCCCAAACCGGACGACGCTCCAGCACCACGACCCGAACCACCCCTCTGACGATCAAGGTGAGACCAGCCACGAACCAGCCGTGAAGATGCATGGTCCAGTTGTGCAAGCTCCACTTGCAGCTTACCTTCGTGAGTTCTTGCCCTTCTCGCAAAAATTTCGAGAATCAGACCCGTACGACCGAGTACGCGTTTGTCCAGGGCCTGTTCCAGATTCCTTTCCTGAGTGGGTGATATGTCATCACCAAATACAACAAGGTCACAAGCCTGATCAGCCAGAAACTCTGCGATTTCATCGACCTTACCACCGCCGATAAAGGTGCCAGGATGCGGGTACCTTCGGTTGCTGGAGAGACATCCCACGGGAACCAGACCAGCCGAGCGCGCGAGCTCTTTTAACTCATCAGTGGTCGCAAGTTCTGAGTTGTGCTTCTGTATATGAACCAGCAGTGCTTTGCTGCCGGATTTTGGTCGGTCTAAAAACAAGCTTCTTCGGTTCCTTCAGTCGGCATCTTCACTGCTCGTGAAGGCACTACTGTTGATATCGATGATTTGTAGATCATCTGGTTTACTGTGTTTCGTAAAAGAATCACAAACTGGTCAAACGATTCTATTCGTCCCTGCAACTTGATCCCGCTAACCCNGTAGATTGATACCGGGCTCAGAGTCGACACCCGCTTCATGGGCGTCTATTCTAATATGGTGCTGTTAATCACGAATTTCAAGGCCTGCTGGGTATTTGGCTCCGCCAGAAGATTGAGGTTTTTCCAACTTCTTAACCAGGTATGCTGCCGCTTCGCTAGTTGCCGGGTCGCCGCCAAAGCAGACTTGATCATGGTTTGCTCATCTATTTCACCCTCAAGAAACGACCAGATCTGGCGATACCCTACCGCCTTTATCGCCGGAAGGTGGGCATGAATGCGAGGTTTTTCGCGCAGCATCTGAACTTCCTCTACAAACCCAGCTTTCAACATTTCTCTGAAACGGGCCTCTATAGTCTGATGCAGTGCCAAACGGTCATCGGGAATAATAGCCATTTCAAGTAGCGGAAAGGGGCATGCTTCAACCGATTGACGATGCAGCCTTGATAATGGGACACCAGTCAGCCGAAAAACCTCTATTGCACGCTGAAGCCTTTGGGGATCTGTCGGCCTGATCCGTTTCGACGATTCAGGGTCAACCCTGGCCAGCTCTTGATGCACATGCGCCCAGCCATGTTCTTCTGCCTGTCGCAGTATTTCAGCTCTAATGTCAGGATCGGCTGCGGGAAGTTCCGCCAGGCCTTCCTTTAGACCTTTGAGGTACAGCATAGTGCCACCCGAAATGATCGCTAACTTCCCTTCACTTTGTATCCGGGAGACCAGGGCAATACTGTCTTTACGAAATTCAGCAGCAGAATACGGATCATCCGGGTCCCGGATATCGATCAGGTGATGCTTTACCTCAGCCAGCGTAGCAACGTCAGGCTTGGCTGAACCGATATCCATGCCCCTGTATACCTGTGCAGAATCTGCACTGATGATCTCTGCTCCGAGATGCCTGGCCAGTTCCAGGGTAAGTTGCGATTTGCCACTGGCAGTTGGGCCAGTGATCACGAGCACACCCTTCAAACTTACCGGCCTCTCAGGAATAAACTATCAAGCTCTGCCAGACTCATTTCGCACCAGGTCGGTCGTCCATGATTGCATTGGCCGGATCGTTCGGTTTCTTCCATGTCGCGCAGCAGGGCATTCATTTCCGGAAGGGTTAATCGCCTGTTTGCTCGAACGGAACCATGGCAGGCCATCGTTGAAAGGATTTCGTCCCGGTGTTGCTCAATCCGCGCGCTCTGGCCATATTCAGAGAGATCAGAAAGGACATCACGCACCAATTGTTCTACATTGCTCTTCGCGAGCAGTGTTGGCACCGCGCGCACAATGATGGATTCCTCACTCGCCCGCTCGAGCTCAAGGCCCAAGGCAGAAAACTCGGCGCGGTGCTCATCAACCAGATCAGTTTCTTTTTCACTTACAACAATAGAAAGGGGCACCAACATCGGTTGACTACGAATTCCTTCAGCATCGCATGCCGTCTTCATGTGTTCGTAAGTAATTCGTTCGTGCGCCGCATGCATATCAACAAGAATAAGCCCGGCCTTATTTTCCGAAAGGATATAGATGCCGTGAAGCTGGGCAACGGCATAGCCAAGCGGTGGCATCGTGATGTCGTCGGATTCAGGAAACCCCGCAACAGGATCTTTTGCAAACATTTCGCGGTATACAGACATTTGTGGGTCCCGGACCCCTTGCGACCCCGATCGCCCCCCGAAGGATATCGGCGCCTGCAAAGGGACCACTCCTCCCGGGACTCCTGCGAAACGCGGATCCGCTTCACCCACTACCGGTTCTTCCGGGCGTACATCTGCCAGAACATGGTGGATTGTCCGGAAGATAAAATCATGGACATCACGGCTTTCACGGAACCGAACCTCACATTTGGTTGGATGCACGTTCACATCAACCAGCCGGGGGTTAATCGAGAGAAACAGGCAATAAACAGGGTTTCGACCGTGATACAGGACATCTGCATAGCCCTGCTTAACCGCGTGGGTCACCACCCTGTCCCTAATGATGCGCCCGTTAACAAAAAAGAACTGTTGATCCGCCTGACTGCGTGAGTAGGTTGGCAACCCAATCCAGCCCCTGAGCTCCATACCCCCCCTTTCCTGAGAAAAGAAGACTGAACTCTCCAGAAATGCACTACCAAACACGCTGGCAACGCGGTGCGCCTCATCGTCACCAATATATTGCTTCGTTGTTTTTCCATTGTGACTCAGGACAAAACTGACCCCAGGATGGCTAAGACTGACTTTACGAACAACCTCTTCCACTTTCAGGAACTCAGTTCTCTCGGTTCTTAGGAATTTCCTTCTGGCGGGGGTGTTGAAGAACAGCTCTCGTATTTCAACAGTCGTTCCGCGGGGATGAGGTGCCGGCGAAATCTCCATCCGCATGTCTGCGCCGGATGCCTGAACACTCCAGCCGGATGAGGTGTCTTCCTGCGTGTTAGCCGTTAGTTTTAGCCGGGATATTGACGCCACGCTGGCCAGCGCCTCACCACGGAAACCGAGCGTCTTAATGGCCTCAAGGTCACCCTGATCCTTAATCTTGCTGGTGGCATGCCGCGCCAGCGCGAGGTTCAGGTCGTCTTTGTGAATTCCTCTGCCATCATCGCGAACACGAATGAGTTTCACACCCCCGGCCTCAACATCGACCTCTATCCTGGTCGCACCGGCATCCAGTGAATTCTCAAGCATCTCTTTGACGACGGAAGCCGGTCGTTCCACGACTTCACCTGCAGCAATCTGGTTTGAGAGACGCGTATCGAGCTGTGTGATTCTTTGGTGCATTAACCCCTCTTTCGCGAAGTTATCCCGGAGGAATCTTCAGTTTCTGACCAAGATGAATAGTATCATTGCGCAGACCATTAAAGTCCTTCAATTTCCTAAAGGGTACCCCATAAAATTCGGCGATTTCGGACAGCGTATCGCCTCTTTCAATGACGTGGGTTTTCACCTCGTCACTCTTACCTTGCTTCACCCACGCAAGGTAAGAACCATAGGGTGGGCTCGATTGCATGGAGGCCTTTACACCCTCAAATATTGCATTCGCCAGTTTGGTCTGGTGACTTCGGGTGGCCAGCTTTCTCGCTTCCGCGGGGTTTGATATATACCCAGTCTCAATGAGCAGTGATGGAATGTCTGGCGACTTAAGGACAGCAAAGGCTGCCTGTTCAACGGTTTTCTTGTGCAGTTTGTTCACTTTTTTCAGGTTGCCGAGCACCGAATTGCCCATTTCCAGACTGAACGAGAGGCTTGCTGTCATTGACAGATCCATCAGCACACCAGCCAACAGATCATCTTTATCTTCCAGGGCGCTCCCCACGCCACCTATCAGGTCAGCCCTGTTCTCTTTCTCTGCAAGCCACCTGGCGGCTTCACTGGTGGCTCCTTTTTGGGAAATAGCATAAACCGAAGCGCCACTCACCTTTGATGTCTTGAAGGCATCGGCGTGAATCGATAAAAAAACGTCTGCCTGACTGCTACGAGCTATTTCTGTTCGTTTACGCAGCGCAACATAGTAATCACCCTCGCGAATCAGTATCGACCTGAACCCAGGCTCCTGCTCAAACAGGACATGAAGCTTCTTGGCGATTCCAAGCACAACATCCTTCTCGTATAGCTTGCCAGGTCCTACGGCACCGGGATCATCACCACCATGGCCCGCATCGATAGCAATGACCACATCCCTCATTTGCGTCAAGGTCCGCTCAGATTTCGGGGCGACTGTCAGGCTCGGCTGAGCCTTTCCATGGAGATCAATCACCAGCCGATGGCCGTACTGCATGACTGGTTGTAACACAAAGGAGTTTGGTCGAACTTCCTCATTCAGGTCCAGGACAACCCTGATATCTTCGCCGTTGTTTCTGCTTGCGGTCCGGACTTGACGGATGGAGGTCTGCTCCAGAACAAGATTACTCACATCCGAACTGAGCCGCGCGGAGGAAATGTCGATCACAAGCCGAAGAGGGTCTCGCAGCGAGAATATTTTATGCTCAACGGGTTGACCGAGGTCAAACACAATTCGAGTTTTCCCCGGTGATGGATGAACCCTGAGACCATCGATGTCGGTCTGCCCGGCTGAAGCTCCTGTTTGCGCCGCTGAGGCTCCTGAAGGACAAACCAGCATGGCCACTGCCACTGCTCGCAGCAACCATCCTATGCTGATTCGTCTACCTCGATTAGCTGGGTACAAATTTCCTCGCCGCTCTGTGAGTTCGACCTGACGCCTATGATCCGCTTTTCGCCCAATACATCAATGGTAATCTCCAGATCATGCTGCGGCAGATAGCCTATGGCTTTCTCAGGCCATTCAATCAAACATAGTTTGTTGTTGCCGAAGTATTCATCAATACCGATATATTCCAGCTCCCCTGGATCGGCCAGGCGGTAGAGGTCAAAGTGATAAACCTCTGAGTCTAAAATCTGGTAAGGCTCAACGAGGGTGAACGTTGGACTTTTAACTGCTCCTGAATGACCCATGGCTCGCAATATGCCCCTGCATAAAGTCGTTTTCCCCGCACCAAGGCCACCGCTCAGGTGAACCACGCCTTCGCCACGCAACAGGCGCGCCAGCCTTGCGCCCAGCCCAAGCATCTCTTTTTCACTCGTGAATTCAAATTTTATCATCTGGTTTAGTTAACCCTGCCATTAAGGAGCTTTCTTATTTCAGGTAACAGCTGGGTAGCGAGCAAACCACGCTCACCTTGCCTTGCAGTAATGTTGTCTGCTGCGAGCGAATGCACAATAACGCCAAGACAGGCTGCGTCGTGCATATCCAACCCCTGGGCAACCAGGCCGCCAATAATCCCGGACAGGACATCCCCCATCCCGGCTACCGACATACCTGGATTCCCATAGGGACAAAGCCATACATCATGGCGACTGGCTATTAACGTGCCCGCGCCTTTGAGCAGGCAAACCCCGCCGTACTTTTCCTGCAATTGTTTAACTGAGGCTAATCGGTTCACCTGAACGTTCTTTCCCAGGAGGTTACGGGCTTCTCCGGGGTGCGGTGTCAAAATCCAGTTATCTCTTCTTGTAGACTGTTGTGGCAAGCGGCTCAATCGATTCAAGCCATCCGCATCAATAATCATGGGAAGTTCAGACTCGAGCACAATATCAAACAATTCAGAACCCCAGGCACTATCACCACCAAGGCCGTCATTACCAAGGCTTTCATTACCAAGGCTTTCATTACCAAGGCTTTCATTACCAAGGCTTTCATTACCAAGGCTTTCATTACCAAGGCTTTCATTACCAAGACCGGGCCCCACGACAATAACCGTTGCCCGGTTAATCAGCGCTTTCAGTTCATCAGGTGTCGTGACACTTTTGGTCATCACCTCCGGTCGCCTTGCCACCAGCGAGTTGACGCTTGTTGGATGTGTTGCCACAGAAACAAGACCCGCGCCGGAATACATAGCGGCCTCGGCAGCCATAGCGACAGCACCTGCCATACCCTGGTCGCCACCGACAACCAGCACATGGCCATGATTCATTTTGTGCGCGTTCCTGTTTCTAACAGGCAACTTTCGGATCTGGTCTTCATAACTCAACATCCGCACACTGGGTTCGATTGCATCAAAGACACTACCCGGCACCGAAAGATCAGCGAAATTAAGCTCCCCCACCACCTCCGGGCCATCATTGGTGAGCAACCCGAGCTTCCGTCCAATGAAAGTGACTGTCATGTCGGCCTTTATGCACGCACCCAGAATGTTACCCGTATCGGCGCACAACCCAGAGGGAAGGTCTACCGCAAGCACGGTACAGTCGTGCAAGTTAACCGCTGAAATAACCTGTTGATACTCAGGTCTCACAGGACCAATTAATCCAGTGCCCAGTAACGCATCCACGACGAATGCTGAATTTTGCAGCGAAAGTTCAGCGGTAAGTATTTCGACGCCAGCTTCGCAGCAGTATCCGTAAGCCTTGCCCGCATCTGTTTCCCCCGAAGGGACCTTGCCAACCAGGCCCACGGTCACTTCAATTCCCCTGTTCGCTAGCAATCCGGCGATGATGAAACCATCCCCGGCATTGTTACCTGAACCACACAAAACACTGACTTTCCCAGGAGAGGGTGCCTGCCCCAGCAGAACATCTACACAGGCTTGTGCAGCGCTACGCATCAATTTGATGCCTGGGATACCCTTTTCCTCGATGGTTATCCGATCGAGTTCACGAACCTGCTGCGCCAGATAGATTGAAGTCACGCTCTTGTTCACCTACATTCAAACCCTGATTATAGGACAATGCTCGCCTTTATCTGAGATTAGCCCTGAGATTCCTCGAAAAATGACACTGAATCACCACCAAAAAGTTGACTGGGAAGAGCTCAAAGGCCTGCTGCCTGGTTGGGGACGGGAACTCGGCTTCTCTGGAGTTGGCGTTGCAGATATCAATCTCGAGGACCACAAGAAACGATTGCAGGGCTGGCTGGCTGATGAATACCACGGCGAGATGGAGTACATGGCCCGGCACGGGAGCATGCGATGGCGACCCAAACTTCTACATCCGGGCACTCATTCGATCATTACCGTTAGAATCGATTATCTGCAGAAGCAGCCAGCACCTGAAGAAATCCTGGCGCAGGCAGACAAGGCATACATCTCGAGGTATGCGCTTGGAAGGGATTACCACAAAGTAATCCGCAACAAACTAAAACGCCTGGTCAAAAGGATCAGTGATCATTGCGAGAACCTGGGTTTCCATGACTTTGATTCACGCGTTTTTACCGATAGTGCACCGATCCTTGAAAAGGCGCTTGCAGAGAAGTCAGGACTGGGGTGGATCGGAAAACATACTTTACTGATCAACGAAAAGGAGGGGTCCTGGTTTTTCCTGGGCGAAATCCTCACCAACCTCCCACTTACCCAAAGCCCCAGCGCACAAACCAATCGCTGTGGTTCATGTACCGCCTGTATTGATATATGCCCCACAAAAGCTATCGTTGCGCCTTACACACTGGACGCAAGACGATGTATTTCTTACCTGACAATTGAACACAGGGGCGTTATACCCCTGGAGCTTCGAAAACCAATGGGTAACAGGGTCTTTGGTTGCGATGATTGCCAGCTGACATGCCCATGGAATCGATACGCAAAGCAGTCCTTGGAACCAGACTTCGAGCCGCGACACGGGCTTGATGCAGCTGATCTTCTTAATCTCTTTAGCTGGAACGAGGAAGAGTTTCTAAAGAATACGGAAGGCTCTGCCATACGGCGTACGGGCTATGAAGGATGGCTTCGAAACCTTGCCATTGGTTTGGGAAATATTGATTTTAAAGCAAACGCTACTGGAGAGACTGCGTCCAGCGGGGTTGTGGTAGCAGCACTGAAGAGCCGGATAGGGTACTCAACATTGGTAGATCATCACATTGAATGGGCAATCAGCCAGCATCAGCGCCTTATCAGCTCATCTTGAAGAAATGTGCACGATAATGCTTTAACTCTTCAATCGATTCCACGATGTCATCCAGCGCCCGGTGAGCACCTTTTTTTTGATGACTGGCCGCGATATCGGGTCGCCATCGCACCGCCAGCTCCTTCACGGTGCTGACATCCAGATTACGGTAATGCAGGAAATTCTCTAACTCGGGCATGTACTTCACCAGGAATCTTCGATCCTGACCGATGCTGTTTCCACATAAGGGCGATACCCCCGCAGTGGTGTGTTGCTTCAGGAACGCAAGCGTTGAGTGCTCCGCCTCACGCTCACTGATCCCTTTCTCACGAACCAGATCAATCAACCCGGACTCATTGTGATGCTTGGTGTTCCACTCGTCCATCCCGGCAATCAGGTCTTCACTTTGCCGGACATAAATCACAGGCCCCTGTGCAATAAGATTGAGCTCCGAGTCTGTTACAAGAGTGGCTAGCTCCAACATACGTTCCGCTTCCGGATCCAGCCCGGTCATCTCCAGATCCATCCAAACGAGGTTCTGGTTCGTGCTATTAGTCATGTTCTTTCCGAAAAGAGTCGCTGCCAGGACAGCCAATGGCAATATGGTACCTGAAAAACACCTTTCTTCTCCAAGAAGATTTGTAAGTCAGTGTAGAATGGGCGACGGTCAGAATCGGAACACCCCATGATACCTCTTGTAATAGAACCAAACGCGCTTGCGGAATTGCTCGACGATGCGCCTGAAGGCACCGAATACCTCATCGTTGACCTCTGTCGGGACGAGAACTACCAGCGCCACCACATACCTGGCGCAGTCCACATCTCACCGTCCGAACTGGTCTCAGGCGCACAGCCTGCGGTCGGCAAACTCCCACCTATAGACAGACTGGAAAACCTATTCTCGCGTATCGGTTACGATCCGGCAAAACACATCATCGCCTACGACGACGAAGGCGGCGGTTGGGCAGGCCGTTTTATATGGACCCTGGATGTTGTCGGACATAAAAAGAGCTCCTACCTGAACGGGGGCCTTATTGCTTGGACTGACGACCAGCTTCCATTAACAGCAAGCGCAACAGAAACCAAAGAAACAAGCGTCTCTCTGACTATTCACCCTGAATTTATCGCCGAGAAGGAAGAGGTCTTGGCCTCGCTTAATGACGCCAACACCCAAATCTGGGACGCTAGATCACCTGAAGAGTACATGGGGGAAAAAGTCTTTGCCGCGCGCGGTGGACACATCCCAGGCGCGATTAATTTTGACTGGATAGAGCTGATGGACAGACAAAAAGGACTGCGACTTCGGCAAGACATCGCCAATTTAGTCAGCGCAAAAGGGTTTGAGTCCTCCAGTAAAATTATTACCCATTGTCAGACACATCATCGATCAGGGCTCACCTACCTGGTTGGAAAGATTCTTGATCTCAATATTAAGGCTTATCATGGATCCTGGGCAGAATGGGGAAACGATTCAGATACGCCAATAGATAACCCGGCAGCCTGACCCCGTGTTTGCTTTTCTTCAACGACTCATCCCCAAACATTTCCTTAGCAGGGTCGTAGGATCTGTTGCCAAAAGCGAATTGCCTTTAATCAAAGGTTTATTCATTAACATTTTTTGTATGCTCTACAGGATTGACCTGAGTGAAGCACAGCGAGAAAAAGCATCCGATTACCGATCCTTCAACGACTTTTTTACCAGATCCCTGAAGCCCGGAAGGCGAACTATCCAAGGCACCGTCAGCAGCCCCGCAGACGGGACCGTCGCAGCACTGGGGAATATTGATGGTGATACCCTTATCCAGTCAAAAAATCATTCTTACTCACTGGCAAAACTCCTCGCCAGCAACAACATTGACGATTTTTCAGCCGGTTCCTTCATCACGATCTACCTTGCCCCCCACAACTACCATCGGGTGCATGCGCCATGGACAGGAGAACTTCATCACGCGACCTATGTTCCCGGAGACCTTTTTTCGGTCAACCAATCAACAGCTTTGCACCTACCTGACCTTTTCGCGAGAAATGAGCGTTTAGTCTGCAGGTTCCAGACCGACACTGGCCCCACAGCTGCTGTGTTGGTCGGCGCCATGCTGGTTGCGGCTATCAAACCTGCCTGGCTTGACGAGGCCTACAAACCAAGGTTACAGATCACCACCGAAATGAAGCGTGTCTTTCACCAAGGNGATGAACTCGGTCAGTTTGAAATGGGTTCCACAGTAATTCTGGTCTTCAAGGAACGAATGGCTTTCTCCGTGAAAGAAGGCGAGCAGGTGAAATACGGCCAATCGATCGTTTCTTAGTCAGATATTACACGCCAGCGATATCTTCAAGGCCTCTTAACGCCATCGTTAACCGATCAATGCCCAGCGCCACACCTGCACATCTCGGGAGATCATCAATGACGGCGAGCAACTCCATGTCATCTTCGATTATCGGCTTGCCGGTTAATTGCCGTTGCTTGTTGTTCCCTGCAAATCGTCGAGTTAGCTCTTGCCCATCACACAGTTCCTGGTAGGCATTAGCGATTTCAACACCACCCACATAGAGTTCAAAACGATCGCTAACCAGATCACCCGTCGACAGTTGTTTTGTTTCCGCGAGCGCTGCCTGGCACGCAGGAAAGTCATAAACGATCGTCGGCGCCAATAACTGTGGTTCGATAGCATACGAAAACACCGCGTCCAGATAGTCACCCAGCGTGGAGCGCTCATCCAGGTGCGCTGTGATTCCCGGAGCGACAAGCCCAGCCAGCCCCTCAACCCCTAACGGGTGGGGGTTTACCTTGAGATGTTTTTCGAACAACTCGCGGTATGAATAGCGATCATTGATCTGGCTAATTGGTTGAATGCTGTACTTCCCCATCTGCTTGCCGACATACTTCAGCATAGCCTGAAGGTCATCCATCAGTTCAGCCAGGGAGTGATCGCATCGATACCATTCCAGCATTTGGAATTCCACACGATGACGTCGACCGATTTCTCCACCCCGATAAGCGGGACAAATTTGGAATATGTTGAGTCGATGCTCGGCAAGAAGGCACTTCATTGCATATTCGGGCGAGGTCTGGAGATACCCCTGCCGCCCCACCTGAATATTCTCCAGGTGGGTTTCGCTTGATCCAGTTAACCTGAGCGTGGCGGTTGTCACCTCAAGGACTTCTTCAGAATAAAAGTAATCCCTGATTGAGCGCAGTAGCCTGCTTCTGAACTCGAGGCGAGATCGGCCTTTCTGTTCATCGCCCTGGCTGATTACTGTTTTACCCGGTTCTGGTATTCAGCTGTACGGGTATCGACTCGAACCACTTCCCCAATATTAATAAAGAGCGGCACTTTTACGACTGCACCGGTACTTAATGTCGCCGGCTTAGTGCCACCCTGAGCAGTATCACCTTTTAAACCAGGGTCAGTTTCTGCGACTTCCAGTTCCACAAAATTAGCCGGTGCCACCGCAATGGGAACCTCGTCCCAAAGAGTCACGGTAACCTTATCCGTCTCTTTCAACCATCGAATGCTGTCTTCAACTGCCGCTTGATCGGCGGCGAGCTGCTCATAGCTGCCATCAGTTTTCATAAAATGCCAGTACTGGCCGTCCGCATAGAGATACTCCATGTCATGCTCCATCACATCGGCACCTTCAAGCGATTCCCCGGACTTGAATGTCCTTTCCCAGACCCGTCCTGTTTTCAGGTTTTTAAGCCTGACGCGATTAAACGCCTGGCCTTTCCCCGGTTTAACGAATTCATTTTCAACAATGTTGCACGGATCTCCTTCCAGCATAACCTTAAGACCCGACTTGAATTCGTTGGTAGAATAACTTGCCATTAATCCTCTTCCCTAGATTTGCATATGACAATGATAACCCTAAGCGATGCCGGTTCCCACGACCAGAGTTGGCAATGGCACTTGCAACATGCGATCAGGACTATTCCTGCGTTGGCATCTCACCTGGGTGTCCAACTGGATGATATAGACCAGGATTTCCCCCTGCTGGCACCGAGGCCCTATCTGGATCGCATCGTGAGGGGCGATGCCTTTGATCCACTCCTGCTACAGATACTTCCAAGGTCACAGGAAAACGAATTCGAACCACAGTACTTAAGGGATCCTCTGCAGGAAGGAAATTTGATCACCCGGACCCGCGGGCTGATTCAAAAATACAATGGCCGTGCGCTTGTGATCACCACCGGCGCCTGTGCTATTAATTGTCGCTACTGTTTCCGCCGCCATTTCCCCTATGGCGAGAACAATCCCTCGAGCTCTGACTGGACCGGGATCTATCAGCACCTCTCCAGCGACACATCACTCTCGGAGGTGATCCTGAGTGGCGGGGATCCATTAATCCTTGGTGATCGCCAGTTAAGCGACATCATCACAAAACTCGATTCCATCGAGACTATCGATACAATCCGACTGCATACCCGGCTACCGGTAGTGATCCCCCAGCGAATTTGTCCGGAGTTGCTTGATTGGGTAAATCGATGTCACAAAAAAGTTGTCTTTGTGTTGCACACTAACCACCCCAACGAAATCGATGACCACGTCGTTGATGCAGTTAGCGCACTTCGAGATGCTGGAGCTACCTTACTCAACCAGAGTGTTTTGCTGCGCGACGTTAATAACTCGCCAGAGGTACTCGTTAAGCTGTCGAGACAATTGTTTGACGTGGGTGTGCTGCCTTATTATCTGCATCTTCTTGACCCCGTAGCAGGCGCGCGGCATTTCGATGTTCCGGAAGTCGAGGGAGTGAACCTAATACGACAAATATCCGGTCAGTTGCCAGGGTACCTTGTCCCCAGGCTGGCAAGAGAAATACCTGGCGCTGACGCTAAACAGGTTATCGCCGGGCAATGATTTGCGAAGGACTCACCTTTCGCGTACATCCCATATGGTATAGTTTACGCTTGATCCAAGGGACCTAAATGAGCAACAAAGAACCCATTCGATTGCTGATTCTGGAACAATCCCTAAATCGCGCAGAGGAGCTTATTGTCCTGCTAAGATCGGCAGGACGCGCAACTCGCGCCCACCAGATCGGGTCCGATGCAGATTTCTTAGAAAAAATTTCCGAACAGCCTTGGGACTTGATCCTGGCGGCCAACGAAGCCAACGGATTTACGATACAGTCAGTGATTTCCCAGCTTCAAATGCTGGATAAAGATATACCCGTTATCATGCTGGCCGATAACCGCGATCCTGGATCAATCACCCAAGGCCTGAAAATGGGTGCCATCGATGTGGCACTCGACGATGACGATGAACGACTGCTACTGCTAATCCAGCGCGAGCTGAAGAATCTTGAGACCAGGCGCCAGAAACGAAGGGCCGAGGTCGAGCTGAAAGAAACAGACAGAAGAAACAACCTGCTCCTCGATTCATCCACAACTGCGATCGCCTATGTTCATGAAGGCATGCATATCTACACCAACCAGGCCTATGCGAACCTGTTTGGATATGAGGACCCGGATGAGTATGCCGGCATTCCCATCATTGACCTGATCACCAAAGAGGATCAGGGAAAGTTTAAAACTTTCCTAAAATCCCTTGATAGAGATGAAACCCAGGAAGCAGAATTTGGTTGCGTCGATAACGAGGGGGCAACCATTCTGACGAAACTCACCATGTCACCAGCCACCTACGATAGCGAGTCCTGCACGCAGGCCATCTTTAAACCACTTGTAGATTCGTCCGAGCTCGAGGACAGGATTAAGGAAATATCCAGTCAGGATCTTTTGACCGGCCTGTTCAACAGGCAGTACTTCATTGAAGTACTCGACCAGGCTGTTGATAACGCAAACCAGGGAAAACAATCTTCCATTATCTTCTACATGGTTATAGACCATTTCCCTCGCATTCGTTCAGATGCGGGCATTTCAAACGCCGATCTCGTCTTGGGGGATCTGGCCTCTGTGATACGCGGTAAAGTCCCGGATGATCACTTGATAGCCCGTTTCGGGGATGATGTTTTTACGTTGCTGATTGAGGGCAACGATAAAGCTGCGGCCGAAGAGTTGGCCGAAACCATTCGGACCACGGCTGAGGAGCATATGTTCGAGGCATCCGGTAAAAATTACCAGGTGACACTCAGTATCGGACTTTCAATGATTGCCGAGAACACCTCTACGGTTGAACAAGCAATATCCCGAGCATACCAGGCATCTGACTCCATCGAGGAGGGGAATGCCATTGCTTTCTATGAGCCGAAAAATCCTACGCTCGGAGAAGGCGGCCAGTCCATATCTACAGATACGCTGCAGGCTCTTGTAAGCCATGCCCTTGACGAGGACCAGTTCAAACTCAATTTCCAGCCTATTATTTCACTACACGGGGAAGACGAAGAACAGTTCGAAGTGTTACTCAGGCTGCCGGATGCAGAGGGCAACGATCTTAGACCAGCGGAGTTTATGGGGCCGGCAGAGGATGCAGGGTTACTTCAAAAGATTGACAGGTGGGTCGTTTTTAATGCCATCAAACAACTGGCAAAGCAGAGAGAAGGCGGTGGGAAGGCGCGTCTGTTCATTAATGTCAGTCACAAAATACTGACCGATGAAGAATTCCTGCCTTGGATGAGTGTCTCCCTGAAAGCCTCCAGGCTTGCAAGCGATAGCATCGTCTTCCAGTTGCACGAGAATGATGCGACTTCCTATATCAAGCAGGCAGCCAAGTTCACAAAGGGTTTACAGGAACTGCATATCAAATCTTCCATCAACCATTTCGGTTGTTCTCTTAACCCGTTCAATCTGCTCAAACACCTGACCCCGGATATTGTAAAACTGGATGGTTCTTTCGCAAACGAGATTGAAAAAAACGAAGAAAAGCGGGAAGAACTTATCGAAATAGTTCGGTCCCTTCAGGCATCCGGCGTTCTGACTGCGATTTCCGGCGTGGAAGACCCTTCGACCCTCCCGGCGCTCTTTATGACCGGTATTAATTACATTCAGGGCAACTATATTTCTGAGCCACTTGATGACATAGACTACGATTTTTCTTCGGAAGGTCTCTAGAAAGCCAGAGCGGTCTCCTCTAGATATGAGGTAATTCCTTGTCCCTGATTCCCATCAGGTAAAGAAGACTATCCAGGCCTAGTGTAGAGATAGCGTGGCCTGCACTTTCTCTGACAAGGGGTTTGGCATGAAAGGCAATTCCCAGCCCTGCGATGTCCAACATCGCTAGATCGTTTGCGCCATCACCTACCGCAATCGTTTGTTGAAGCGATATTCCTTCCTTATCAGCTAATTGCTTCAAAAGGTCTGCTTTACGGTCTGCATCCACGATGGGGTTGAGAACACGCCCGGTGAGAACCCCGTCTGCTATTTCCAACTCGTTAGCATAGACATAATCAACGCCCAGCTTTTCCTGTAACAACTTGCCGAAGTAGCTGAATCCGCCGGATAATATCGCTGTTTTGTATCCAAGGTGATTTAGCGTCTTGAAAAGGTGCTCAGCACCTTCCATCAACGGTAATCGATCTGCGACTTTCGCAAGGGCACTAACGGGAAGTCCCTTGAGAAGCCCCACGCGTTTTGCAAGGCTCATCGAAAAATCCAACTCCCCAGCCATTGCCCTTGATGTGATATCAGCAACCTCGGCACCAACGCCAGCTTCAACCGCCAGTTCATCGATAACTTCTGTCTTTATAAGCGTCGAATCCATATCAAAAGCTATAAGCCTTCGGTTCCTTCTATAGATCCCATCTTCCTGGACTGCCACATCGATATCCAGATCCGCGCAAACTGCCAACAGTTGTTCCCGGAAGGATTCATCAGGTTCCCCGCGTAAGGAAAACTCTACGCAGGCTTTTGAGATCTCTCCTGATTCATGTAACGGCACCCGGCCAGAGAGCCGGATAATGTTGTCAATATTGAGGCCACTTGCTGCGATGATTTCACACACTGTCGCTATATGTGAAGCTTTGATACGCCGTGCCAGCAGCGTCAGAATATAACGGGATGCACCCTGGAGTCCGACCCATTGCTCATAACTTTCTTCAGAAACAGGCGTGAACCTGGCCAGGACACCCAATTGCTCAGATTGCTCACGCAATGCTTCAAGAACGTCTTCAAGAATGCCCGGCACATTGACCAGAATCCCTAGAGACAGGTGATTGTGGATAACCGACTGACCGACGTCGAGAATATCGACGTCAAGACTACCTAACAATTTTGAAATCGTTGCGGTGATACCGGGTTTGTCTTCACCCGACACACTGATCAACACCAGTTCGTTCATGGAGGCTCCTTTGAGAGTCCGTATTATGCGGCATACGTTAGCAGTAGCAATGTTGCGGGGTTCGTTATCAGCTATACTCTGCAACGATTTTACTACCTACCGCGAGATCCATGACTGACGGGAAACACCCCAGAAAGCGTCGGCTCATAGCCCTCCTCGTTGTACTTCCACTTCTCGCTGGGGGGCTCGTATTCTTCGCTATTACCCAATATCAGGCGAGAGTAGTCGAATTGGAGCAATCCCGATTTGGCCAGTCATCAGCACGGCAGTTGGCCGCACAGGTGGCAAGCTACGTCGTAGAAGACAACCTACTTTCACTTAACGTCATCGTCGCACAACTCACCCGCAATGAACCCCTTCAGTTCGTCGCCATCTACGATGAAAGTAACCAGCTGATAGTCCAGAGCGGCAAAGAAGAACGAACAAACACATCCTATACCGCAGAAGTGACTTTTCAGGATTCCCTGGTCGGCCGGGTTCGGATGACAGTTTCACACGCCGAAACAGCCAACCAGTTTTTAGGTTGGATGCTATTGATGCTTGCCGCGGGGTACAGCTTCCTGGTCGCGCGATTTGCAACATCAATAACCAGCTGGGTTAACCACGAGACTCGATCCGAACCTGCGGCCACCCAGGTACTTGAAACGCCACCGCAAACTGATCACGGCCCCACTGATGAATGCATACTCGTCGTTAGAATCCGGCCCGCAAGACACCTGGAGCAACACTTCGACAAGTTTTTCAAGGCGGCAAACCTATACGGGGGTATCGTTGAGCAAACCACGCCCGAAGAACTGGTCATTCATTTTGACAACTCAGATGCCATGTACATGGCCACCTGCTCTGGCCTGTTAATCCAGAAGATAGCAGCTAAAGTGAACGGCAAAATCGCGTTTGGCGGTACCCTGGACCTGCTGAACGAAGAACCAGAAAAAATTCGCAAAGCTGCAAGCTATCTTGCGTCAATTGCAGAGGGCAACCTGATAGCTGCCCATGGGTATTCACCCTTGTCGGACCGGGTTGAATTACAATCCTTTCACCATGCGCTGGTGGACTCAAAGGGCCTGTTAAGAATCGCGGGACTAATCAATCCTGACCTGCTCAATAATCAGGCCCGCCAGCTTGCGACTCCCGGCTAGTCGCCCCTCTCTACCAGTACGCCATCAACCTTCTGGAAACCGCGTGGTAGTTTCAGGCCACGGCGAGCCCTTTCCCCTCGATAATGCTCAAGATCATCTATCTTTAGATTCAGCGTTCGTTTACCGGATTGGACAACAAGCGTGTCTACCTCTGAAAAAACCCGAACATACGCCATAAATTCCTCGCGGGATTCCACTCTCGCCTTGGGAATGTTCATGATCTTCACTCCTTTACCACGCCCCAGGCTAGGGAGATCCGCCACGGGGAAGATCAGCAATCGACCCTCGTTGCTGAATGCAGCGATATAGTCATGTTTTTCATCAACAAGCAGCGCTGGCTGGTTAACAATCCCGCCTTTAGGCACCGACAGTACCGATTTCCCTGCCTTGTTCTTGGTCACCATATCTTCGAGCCGACCAATGAAACCATAACCAGCATCACTAGAGAGAACAAACCGGGTATCCTTCTCTCCCAAAACTACACCGGTGTAGAAAGCTCCATCTGGCGGGTTGAACCGTCCAGTCAAAGGCTCCCCCTGACCCCTTGCCGATGGCAAGGTGTGCATGGCCCCGGTATAGGCACGCCCTGTTGAATCGAAGAATATGGCATCCTGGTTCGAGCGGCCGGGAAGTGCCTGTAGAAAGCCATCGCCGGACCGATAGCTCAGGTCTTCCGGATTTACCTCATGACCTTTTGCCGCCCGGATCCAGCCTTTCTGCGAGAGCACAACGGTAACTGATTCCGTGGATATCAGATCCTTTTCTGCAAAAGCCTGCGCATCTCCACGCACAACGATCTCGCAAACGCGAGCATCACCGTAGGTTTCTGCATCTTCCATCAGCTCTTTCTTAATGAGTGTTTTCAGTCTGGCCCTGGATTTAATCGTTTTCTCCAGGTCGGCTCTTTCTGCATTGAGTTCATCTTGTTCCCCCGCAATACGCGTTTCTTCAAGCCTGGCAAGTTGTCGTAAGCGCAGGTCAAGAATGGCGTCAGCCTGCAGATCTGACAAATTGAATTTCTTAATCAGCGCCTGCTTCGGCTTGTCCTCGGTCCGAACAATTTTGATCACCTCATCAATATTCAGGTAAGCGATCATCAGGCCATCCAGGATATGCAGCCGACCAAGGATTTTGTCCAATCGAAATTGCAGCCGTCTGAGCACGGTATCTGTTCTGAACTTCAGCCATTCATTCAGCAACTCAAGGAGCGGTCGCACCCTCGGCTTACCGTCAATACCAATCATGTTGAAGTTAACCCGATGGGTTCTCTCAAGATCGGTCGTAGCGAAAAGATGTGCCATAAGCTGGTCAGCATCCACACGATTGGACTTTGGTACCACGACAATTCGAGTAGGGCATTCGTGATCGGACTCATCGCGCAGGTCTACTACCATCGGCAGTTTCTTAGCCTGCATTTGTCCTGCAATCTGCTCGAGGATTTTGGTTCCGGAAACCTGGAACGGTAGCGCCGTTATTACAATATCGCCGTCCTCCCGCGAATAAACCGCTCGCGCTCGAACTGCACCACGGCCTGTTTCATAAATCTGTCTGATGTCTTCACTACTGGATATTATCTCAGCACCCGTTGGGAAATCAGGACCTTGCACATGCTCCATGATGTCCTTCAACGTAGATCGAGGGTTGTCGAGTAATCGAATGCAGGCACTAACGACTTCGTTAAGGTTGTGTGGCGGGATATCCGTTGCCATTCCCACGGCTATTCCACTTCCACCATTCAGCAGGATATTAGGCACCCGCGCAGGAAGATTAAGCGGTTCAGCAAGGGTACCGTCAAAGTTGGGTGTCCAGTCGACCGTTCCCTGTTTTAGTTCACCTAACAGGACTTCAGAATAACCGGTCAGTTTGGATTCTGTGTAACGCATGGCAGCGTAGGACTTGGGGTCATCCGGGGATCCCCAGTTACCCTGCCCATCAACCAGCGGATAGCGATAGCTGAATGATTGCGCCATCAGCACCATCGCCTCGTAACATGCGGAATCACCATGAGGGTGAAACTTACCGAGGACGTCGCCAATGGTCCGCGCGGACTTGACATACTTTGCATCGGCGCTAAGCCGCAGCTCGCTCATCGCATAAACAATTCGCCTCTGCACAGGCTTTAGTCCGTCACCAATGTGCGGCAGCGCCCTGTCATTGATGACGTACATCGCATAGTTCAGGTATGCACTTTCTGTGTAGTCAGCGAGCGAAATTTTTTCAAAGTCACCATCAATCATATTTTCAGTCATTGTGCCTTCTCTTTCGACAAGAGCTTCGGTGCCTCTTGATCGGCTTTATGTTCTTGTATGTTCTTTCCTGGGACGTTAGCCAAGTGCACTTATGTCACCTTTCTTCTCGAGCCAGCTCTTTCGATCAGGCGCCCTCTTTTTCGAGAGCAGCATATCCAACATTTCGTCAACCGATGTTGCTGTCCCTGGAGTCAGTTGCACGAGTCGTCGCGTATCCGGTGCCATCGCGGTCTCCCGAAGCTGGAGTGGATTCATCTCACCCAAGCCCTTGAAACGTTGCACGACCACCTTTCCCGGGATCTTCTCTGCTGCAATCCTATCCAGGATACCCTGACGCTCACCCTCATCCAGCGCGTAGAAAACTTCCTTGCCCGCGTCCACCCGATACAGTGGTGGCATCGCCACAAACACATGGCCTTCTTCAACCAGGGCACGAAAATGTCGCACGAACAGAGCAATCAACAAGCTCGCAATGTGCAGACCATCCGAATCCGCGTCCGCAAGAATGCAGATCTTGCCATAACGCAACTTGGCCAAGTCATCTGAGCCCGGGTCAATTCCCAGAGCCACTGAAATATCATGGACTTCCTGGGACGCGAGAATCTCAGACGAATCAACCTCCCAGGTGTTCAGGATTTTACCCCGCAGCGGCATGATCGCCTGGGTCTCACGATTCCTTGCCTGTTTTGCTGAACCGCCTGCCGAGTCTCCTTCTACAAGAAAGAGCTCACCCATCATGGCGTCACTACAGGAGCAATCGGCCAATTTCCCGGGTAGCGCGGGGCCACTGGTCAGCTTCTTTCTTGCGACCTTTTTCCCCGCACGGAGCCGAGCCTGGGCGCTCGTGATCGCTAGTTCAGCGATCGCTTCACCCTCTGTAACATGCTGATTCAGCCAAAGTGAAAAGCTATCTTTTACAACGCCTGAAATAAAGGATACTGCCTGTCTCGAATTCAGGCGTTCTTTAGTCTGACCGGCGAACTGCGGATCAATCATCTTGGCTGAGAGGACGTAGTTACACTTGTCCCATATGTCTTCGGCGGTAATCTTGATGCCTCGGGGCACGAGGTTGCGGAATTCACAGAACTCCCTGAGTGCTTCCAGCAGTCCAGCACGCAATCCATTGACATGAGTACCACCCTGGGTCGTTGGAATCAGGTTCACGTAACTTTCAGTGATTAACTCTCCGCTTTCCCCCTGCCATTGCACCGCCCAGTCTACTGCTTCGTCTCTGCCTGACATTGAGCCGATAAAAGGCACTTCGGGAAGGAGTTCAAGACCCTCAAGTTCCGCACCCAGGTAATCCTCGAGCCCATACTCAAAGAACCATTCATAGAGTTTTTCTTCCTCTTTGCTGGCAGTTTCATCCTGAAATACAACCTTCAATCCCGGGCACAGTACTGCCTTCGCCCGCAGCAGGTGCTTGAGCCTGGAAACAGAAAATTTTGGTGAATCAAAATAGGAGGGGTCAGGTTTGAAATGGATCATCGTACCCGTGTTCCGCTTACCTACCTTATCCTTGACGGTTAGCTTTCCCTGCTTTTCACCACCCTTGAAAGACATGTGATGCAGTTTCCCATCACGCTTAATGAACACTTCAAAGGTTTCCGACAGGGCATTGACCACCGACACGCCCACACCATGGAGGCCACCGGAGAACTTGTAATTGTCACTATTGAATTTGGCGCCAGAATGAAGACGGGTGAGAATGAGCTCTACGCCAGACAACTTTTCTTTCTTGTGTATATCAACCGGCATGCCACGGCCATTGTCGCTTACGGACATTGAGCCATCTTTACGGAGCGTCACCCTGATTTCTGTTGCGTGACCCTCGAGGGCTTCATCGACACTATTATCGATAACTTCCTGCGCAAGATGATTGGGTCTGGTTGTATCGGTGTACATTCCCGGTCGTTTCTTGACCGGCTCAAGCCCTTCAAGGACCTCGATGGAGTCTGCTTTATAACTGGATGACATTTGTGACCAAATTATTATGAGGCGAAAAGTCGCGGCTATCTATGATGCTCGCCCGGTGATTCAACCTGACAGGAAATCAGGGAATGTCGCACGGCAAATTATAAGGATTTAGACACGGATTTCTCGAAAAAAGATCAGGAAAATTCCAATGGCTCCAGAGAATAGCCATGCTCAATACAATACGTTAGGAGCTCACCAAGATACTTGTTGATCTGAGACTTCTCATCCGGCTGGAACATGTGCTCATTGGGCGTCGGGTATCGGAACCGGAAATTGCGATGCCGCTCGAATCGAACGACTTCAGCAGAATTAACGTCGTGATAAATCCTAAGCTCAAGGCTGGGCCACTTTATGAGTGGTTTCTCGTTCTCTGAGCTTACGGTGACGGCAACCATCGTTGTATACGGGCAGCGTTCCTTGATGTTGATAACAACTGTCGCGCCCTCCTCAGTTCGGGTTCGTATCCCGAACTCGATATCGTCCTTTGAATCCATGCCAGGGAACAACTGGCGCAGGCGAATGTAGTTAGCATCACACTCGGCCATGTCGGCGACCAGATCAGGAATGTAGATATATCGGTTGGTCATTTCACTGTTTCATTGTGGGGAGATGCAAAAGTGCTAACGCCCCTTAGAGTTAACAAAAAGGTTACCACAATCTTGTCAGAAGAAAGTTGCGATCTGCTCTTGAATTTTCGCAAAAATTGTCTTCCAACTGGTTGAAAAAGCGACACAGAAACTCGCACCCCAAGGAACGGGTTTCATCTACCTGACTATTCAGGATTGATGATTCATGGCTTCGACAATCAACTTTTCTACCCTA
>JGI26255J51710_1000226_pt1 | contig 23348 bp, 25 predicted proteins | sample SaaInlV_135m_DNA_2_FD_51710 | JGI IMG/M metagenome (IMG submission 51710)
ATTCAATCAATTACAGATGTAACGCCAATCCCTCATAATGGTTGTCGTCCTTCTAAGAAACGTAGAGTATAAGGATAAATTATGGCTAGATATACTGGACCAACTTGTAAATTAGCACGTCGCGAAGGCACGGACTTATTTCTAAAAAGCGGCATTAGATCATTAGATTCTAAATGTAAAGTAACTCAACTACCTGGTGTGCACGGTGCAAATGCCCGTCGTCAAAAGGGTACTGAATACGGCTTACAACTTCGTGAAAAGCAGAAAGTTAGACGTATTTACGGTGTATTAGAAAAGCAATTTAGACTTTACTACCAAAAGGCTTCTCAAAAGAAAGGCTCTACTGGTGAAAACTTGTTGTCACTTCTTGAGTGTCGTCTTGATAATGTTGTGTACCGTATGGGTTTTGGCTCTACACGTGCCGAAGCAAGACAGTTAGTTTCTCATAAGTCAATTTTGGTTAACGGTTCAATTGTCAACATTCCTTCTTACCAGGTGAGTGCTAACGATGAAATCTCTATTCGTGAAAAGGCTAAAAAGCAAAGTCGTATTCAATTAGCCGTAGAACTTGCTGAGCAAGGCGATCAACCAGAGTGGATTGACGTAGATTCTAAAGCCTTAAAAGGCTTATTCAAAAATGTTCCTGCACGTGATGATCTATCTTCAGACATCCAAGAGCATTTAATTGTTGAATTGTATTCTAAATAAGGGATTAATTATGCAAGGTAACGCAAAAGATTTTTTAAAGCCAAAACTAGTTGAGTCTTCACAGACTGCTACCAATGAGTTNAAGGTTGTTCTTGAGCCATTAGAAAGAGGTTTTGGNCATACTTTGGGTAATGCCCTTAGAAGAACTTTACTATCATCAATGACAGGCTCAGCAGTAACAGAAGTTGCCATTGATGGTGTGATGCATGAATTNTCTACCATCGAAGGTGTTCAGGAAGACGTATTAGACATTTTACTTAACCTNAAAGAAGTTTCTGTCGCACTTAANACTNCTGAGACAACTGAAGTTGTTATTGATAAAAAAGGCCCTTGTGAAGTTACGGTAGCTGATATCGAAGCTAATGGTAGTGATATTTCTGCCCACAACCCTGATTTTGTTATTGCAACTGTTAATGATGGTGGTCATATCCGTATGACGCTTAAGATTGGTACAGGTATTGGTTACGATACAGCGGCTTCTCGTTCTGACGAAGCAACTTCTATTGGTGGCATCCAGCTTGATGCAAGCTTTTCTCCAATCAAACGTGTTAGCTTTACTGTTGATGCGGCTAGAGTTGAGCAAAAAGTTAACCTTGATAAACTTAACATGGTGATAGAGACTAACGGCTCTGTAAATGCAGAGGCTGCTATTAAGCGTGCTGCATCAATTCTTCAAGATCAACTATCTTCATTCGTTGAATTAGAGCTTGTTGAAGAAGAAGAGGCGCTACCTACATCTGATGATTTCGATCCTCAGTTGTTAGCAGCTGTAGATGAGCTTGAGTTAACAGTACGTAGTGCTAATTGTCTTAAGGCAGAGCAAATCTACTACATCGGTGATTTAATCCAAAAGTCTGAGCAAGACTTATTGAGAACGCCTAATTTAGGTCGTAAATCATTAAACGAAATTAAAGAAGTATTAACTGACAAAGGTCTTGATTTAGGAACAGATATTCCTAACTGGCCGCCAGTTGATCTAATGAGTGAATAAGGAAATAGCATGAGACATAGAAAGTCAGGTAGACAACTAAATCGTAACTCTTCTCACCGTAAGGCGATGTTTAAAAATATGGCAAACTCATTGTTTGATCATGAAACCATCAGAACAACTTTGCCAAAGGCAAAAGAGCTTCGTCGTGTTGTTGAGCCATTAATCACTAAAGCTAAGACTGATAGTGTTGCTAACCGTCGTAATGCTTTTGCTAAATTGCGTGATGATGCCATGGTTGCTAAATTATTCACTCAGCTAGGACCGTTCTATAAAGATCGCCCTGGTGGTTACATCCGTATTTTAAAAGCTGGTTTCCGTACTGGCGATAAAGCACCAATGGCGATTGTTCAATTGGTTGATTTTGACAGTACAACTGCTGATGCTTCAGCTTCATAAGGAAAATTAAATATGCCTTCAATTAAAGTAAGAGAGAACGAACCATTTGACATTGCCCTTAGACGTTTTCGTCGTTCATGCGACAGAGCGGGCGTTATTACTGACGTACGTAAAAAAGAGTTTTATGAAAAACAAACTTGGGTTAATAAGCGTATGAAAGCTGCAGCCGTTAAGCGTACCCACAAAGAAATGGCTAAGAATCGCGTTCATAGAAAGAGAATGTACTAAAAGAAACTTAACGCGTTACTGTGTTAAGATTTTTCTTCAAATGCCGATCTTTGTATCGGCATTTTTTTTAACTAAATAAAAATAATATTATGTCAGCATTAAAAACTCAGATTACTAATGATATGAAGTTAGCCATGAAGGCTAAGGATAAAGCAGCTTTAAAGGCTTTACGTATGATTTTAGGTGCGATAAAGCAAAGAGAGGTAGATGAGCGNATCGAGCTCAACGACACGCAAGCAATGGCCGTTATTCAAAAAATGGTTAAGCAGCGCAAAGACTCTATTTCTCAATTTAAAGATGCTGGCCGGGATGATTTGGTTGATGTTGAAGAGGCTGAGCTTATTATTATTAATAATTACATGCCAAAACAATTGTCTGAGTCTGAAGTTTTGGTTGCTGTTGATCAAGCTATTGCTGCTACAGGTGCATCTTCCATGCAAGACATGGGTAAGTTAATGGGTGTGTTAAAAACCCAGTTAGATGGTAAGGCTGATATGGGTGTGGTTTCCGGACTGATTCGCTCCAAACTACAATAGATTCTATTTAGGCTATTCGGCATGAAATTTTTCATATTTCTATTTTTACTCACATCCTTTTCGATTAACGCCAAAGAGGTTCTAATTGAGAAAGGCCTTAAGTCTGTTCCAATTATTCACCAAGGTGAAGTGGTTAATATTCAAAGAAACCAAGATAGATCTCATGAAATCATGAAGTTTTATCAAGGTACTTGGCGTGGAAAAATACAGCCGCTATATCCCTTTGGCACACATCCTGTGGAAACAGTTGCTGAGTTGGAGGTAATTGAATACATTAATGACATCTCTCACGGAGATGAACAAGTGCTTATAATTGATGCGCGCCCTCAGTCGGCAACCATTATTACAGGCATGATTCCAACTTCGATAAGAGTTGACAACAATCAATTGCGCGCTTTAAGTTCTCGTAATCAAACGCTAACTTTATTTGGCGTTAATTCCGGGATAACGGGCTACGATTATACCAATGCTAAAATTTTGGTAATTTATTGCAACGGATTATGGTGTGGAAAATCACCAAAAATGATTCGCAAGCTAATTGCCCTGGGCTACCCACCTGAATTACTAAAATATTATCGTGGTGGTATGCAAGCTTGGCGTTCGGTTGGTTTAACAACAGTTAAGTAGTTTTTCAAATTTATGGTTTACCATTATATTAGTTTAATCTTATATAAATTATAATACACGCCTGTAAATCATATAATTTATTTAACTATTTTTTTAATCGCCATGAGAATGCTATCCACTTTAATTGTCCTATTATTACTTAGTCTATCTACCTATGGTTATGCAGAAGAAGCATCTAAATCTGCACTTGAAGTGGCCGCTGAGAAGACTGTAACTGATGGCAATACAGTAAAGAAAAAAAACAAAAAGATGAAAAAATCTGTTTATCTTAAACCGAATACACTCGAGTTAAACGTAATGATTGATGGTGAGAAATTTACCATTAAGCGCAACCAAGATCGTAAGCATCTAATTAGTAAGTTTTATCAAAAAACCGGTCGTGGCATTATTAAGCCCATGCATCCGTTTAAACCGCACGCAGTGGAAACTATTGCTGAGCATGAGATGATGAAATATATTTCTAGGGTTTCTACACCTGAATGGAATACGATAGTAGTTGATGCAAGAAAATCTATTTGGCTAACCTTAACAGGAACGCTTCCAGGTGCGACACATGTTCCATTTCATAAATTTAACAAAGACAAAGATTACGCACGAGAGGTAATGGAAGATGAATTTGGTGTTACTTATGATGCTAATGGCGTTCGTGACTTTTCTCAAGCTAAAACTTTAGCAATCTACTGCAATGGTAATTGGTGCAGAATGTCTCCTGAACTAATATGGGGTTTACTAAAATATGGCTATCCAGCAGAAAAGATTAAATACTACCGCGGTGGCATGCAAGCTTGGCAATTACTAGGATTAAATGTGGTTGAGTAGTTTATAAAATATAAGGAATACCACTATAGCAATAAGATTTATTTGTTGTTATAATTTTTAACACCTAGCATGGTTTTGTTATAAAAAATACTGCTATCTCCTTAAAAATAGAGTAGCCATGCTAGGTACTAATTCAACAATAATTAAAGGTTAACCAATGAACAAATCAGAACTTATTGATGCAATTGCATCAGAATCAGGCTTATCTAAAGCAGATGCAACTCGTGCATTAAACGCAACAACAGATGCCATTACCGGCGCTTTGTCTAAAGAAGATACAGTGCAATTAACAGGCTTTGGTAGTTTTGTTGTTAGAGCGCGTGCTGCTCGTAGTGGTCGTAATCCTCAAACTGGTGCANCAATTCAAATTAAAGCCTCTAAAGTNGCNGCATTTAAAGCAGGTAAAGCATTAAAAGATACTGTTAATAAATAATCACATTGACCCTGTCAATGGTCATAGTAAGAAAATAAGAAAAAACACCTTTTAAGGTGTTTTTTTTCGTCATTGATTTTCAGGTTAAATTTATGTGGAATCCCGCTATATTTATATGAATATAATCATATTATAATGTTGTTATATTTTTTTTAAAGAGATAAGATTTGCATTTGATGCATTTGGTATCTTTAACAATAGGAGTGAAACATAATGGAATTTTTTTTACAGATTATGATTGGCATGATTTTTTTAGCAGGGCTTGTTTTTGCGTATACATGTGGCAAGTCTGAACACTGTTGTCTATCTGCTAACTGTCCTTCAGAATGATTATAAAAGTGACACTATTGCTGATGGGGCTTGGCGGTATGTGGTCAGTGAGTGCCAATCACCATACCTTAACCCTGCACATGAATGATAATATGGGTTCTAGTGGTACTTTAAGGTGTAATAGTAGTAGGCATTGTATGGAGTTGATTAAAGAATTTGAATACCGCCGTTCACCAGGTGATTGTAATTTTGTCGAGATTAAAGCTGGTAGTAGAATTATTTATCGGAAATTTTATCGTGATTAAAATGCTCAATCATCTAAAACTATCCTTGAAATTGTCTTTATACTTAGGCCTATGTTGCTAGATAAAACTCTTCTTGATAATACAATTTTCATTGTTGATGATGATGAAAATATTTTAAACTCCCTGGTTGTGTTTTTTGATTTGTTAGGCTTCAAAACTCGCTCATTTTCCTCAGCTGTTGACTATCTTAAGCAACTAGATGACACTCAAGGTTGTTTAGTTTGTGATATTTCCATGCCCGATATGACCGGCATGGATCTATTATCTGAGCTTAATAAAGTTGCACATCTTAGGCCTACCGTGTTTATCACCGGGGTATCCACCGTCAAAATGGCCGTAGAGGCGATGAAATTAGGCGCAGCAGATTTTATCGAAAAGCCAGTTTCAACAGATGTATTGTTGGGCAGGGTTATGGGCGCTATTGATAATTTTAAGCCTAGTTTGGTGGTTGTTAATGATTACAAAACCCTCACCCCTAAAGAGTGTGAAGTGTTTGACTTAATTATTAAAGGCGTGACAAATCATGATATTGCGCAACAATTATGCTCATCAATCTCAACGGTTGAAAAGCATCGAGCCTCGGTGATGAAAAAAATGAACGTCGATTCTCTTGCACTGTTGATTACAACATTGCCAAAACTAAAACCACTAGGGTCGGCTTTAGCATGCAACGCTTAATCAAGCAAGCACTCAGTTTAGTTTTATTGATCTCTTTGCATGCTTTAGCTGGCCATGCTGAGTATATAGATCATGTGAAGTTAGCTCTGCAATGGAAGCATCAATTTCAATTTGCAGGCTATTACATGGCCAAGGAAAAAGGCTTTTATCAAGCGCAAAATATTGAAGTTGAGATTAGCGAGGTGAATCTTGAGCATACTCCTACCGAGCTACTGCTCAAGGGTAAAGTTGAATTTGCAACGTCGGGGATTGAAGCCTTAAAATTAAGATCTGAAGATGAGCCTTTGGTGTCTCTATATGCCATTAGTAGAAACTCTCCTTTAGTTTTACTGGTTAAAAAAAGCTCAAACATTAAAACAGCAGCCGATTTGCGCAATAAAAGAATTTCTATGGCCCAGGCGGATCAATTCATTATCTCCTCCATGTTAAAGCGTGCCGGCTTATCTACACAAGATTATATTCATCAAGCGCCAGACTTTAGTATGGATGACTTGATTAATGATCGCACAGATGCGGTTGCTGCATATCAATCTAATGAGGGGTTTTGGCTAAAAAAACAAGGAATTGAATACCGTTACATTTCGCCAGATGATTACGGTTTAGGAATTTACAGCGATCTTTTAGTAACCACTGAAAAAGAGCTGGAGCAACATCCTATCCGTGTGAGTAAATTTCGACAGGCCAGTTTAGAAGGTTGGAAGTATGCTTTTTCTCATGTCGATGAGACCATTGATGTAATTTTAAAAAAATACAATACACAAAATAAATCACGTGAACATCTGCAATTTGAAGCGCGAGAAATGGCTAAGTTGGTACAACCTTTAAAAGTTGAAATGGGTAGTATGCGACAAGAATTTTGGCAACAAATTTTGCGAACATTTACTCAATCAGGCTACATTAGCAAGTCAGTTAATTTACGTGATTTCGTCTATGAAGACGCCGCCACTGAAAAGAAGTTAGTGTTAACACCTAGTCAAAAAAAATGGCTATTAGAGCATCCTAGCATTCGACTGGGTGTTGATCCAGGCTTCTACCCCATAGAATATAAAGATAATCGTGGTGAATATCTAGGTATTTCAGCTGATGTTGTTAAATTGTTAAGCCAGCAGCTTGGTGTGAGTATGCAGCCGGTATCAGGTATTAGCTGGAGTGAGGTTATTAATCAGGCGCAATCCAATNCCTTNGATGTATTGCCAGCTATTGCCAAAACTAAAGCTAGACAGCAATACTTATTATATTCAAAGCCTTACATGCAAAACAATATGGTGATTGTAACAACAAAAAATCACCCAATGATTAGAACAAAATCTATGGTTAATGGACGAATGGTTTATTCTCTGGAGTCTTTGCACGGTAAGAAAGTGGCCGTAACCAAAGACTATCCTGCATATCAGCGNCTGGNTGATCAAAAAGATCCGATTGAGCTACTGGTTAAACCGACAACATTGGCCTCTTTGCAAGCGGTTATTAGTGGCGAAGCTAATGCCGCGGTTGTTTTTTTAGATGCGGCTACGGCCTTGCTAAATTCGCATCAAATGACACAACTTAGAATTGATGATAATGCGTTTAAAGAGCCGAGTCATATATATTTTGCCGTCAGAAAAGATTGGCCGGAATTAGTGGAGATTATTAATATGGCGCTGGACGTTGTTGGNCCTTCTGAAATTAACCGAATTCAAAGAAAATGGCGTGCAACCCCCGTTGTGCTAGGTGTTCAGAAAAAAGAAGTNGCACTCTATTTGGGNATTTTAATGACGGTTATTATCTTTATTGTACTTTGGCTGTATTTTTTGAAAAAAGCCAAAACAAAGATTGAATTACAAAATAAAGCCAATATTAGTCGGCTAATTTCCCAATCACGCCATGTGGTTATGGGTGAAATGATTGCCATCTTAACCCATCAGTGGAAGCAGCCATTAACAGCTATGATGCTGAGTGTTGGTACCGTTAAAACTAAGCTTAGGTCTATGAAAATATCTGCCACTGATGCACAATTTTTAAATACTCAAATGGAAAAGACAGAAACCATGATGTCGGATCAAAATCAGTTGTTGGCAGATTTTAGAGATTTTTTCCATCCTGATAAACAAAAAGAGTTATTTGCAGTGTGTGCAAACATTAATAGCGTACTAGAAGTGCTCCAGGGTTTGATTGTTAGACATCATATTAAAATTAATACTAGTATTCCACCAGGACTAGAAATTGTTGGTTATGCTAGAGAATTACGCCATGTAATGATTAACTTGATTCAAAATTCTATTGATCAGATCGCTGAAACAAAGGTTAGTAATCCAACAATCTCAATTCACACTACTGCACATAAAAATTCACTTGATATTGTCCTGGAGGATAATGCAGGCGGTATTGATAAATCAATTATTGAAACCATATTCGAGCCTTATGTTTCGACCAAATCTTTAAATGGAACTGGCTTGGGTTTATATATGAGTAAAAAAATTATTCAAGATAATTTTCAGGGTGATATTAGAGTTGTTAATACTAGATATGGGGCAAAATTCACAATTAAAATCCCTCTAGAAGGTGGTCACAATCACGGTTAATGGTTTTTTTCGGCAGAAATAAGGTATACCGCTATAGGAATTTCAATTTATGTTTTGTAAAATGAGCTTGTGTTAAATATCAAATACTAAAATATTTAAACCCTCTCCCCAAGAAGGTTATATTTAGCACACCTCTTGTAGGTTGAATTTTTTTTGGAAATTTTACCAATACAAGTAAATTCTGAGTGATATCCGCCTAAAAAGTTGTTTTTTCATACTCTTCTCCTGCGAATATCGCTCTTTTTTTTATCTTTTTTCTATATAAATCAAAAAAAATCCATAATTTTGGTATTTTTTATCCAATAAGTGCTGTTTTTTTTAATATTTTCTTTATTTTTAATATTTTTTACGCCAAATGAGTCATTTGCATTATTTCGTAAATTTTTATCTTATAATTTAGTATCTCTTGAATCGGAAAAATAAAATGAAACTACTAATCATGTTGTTATTAGCCAGCACTCTAGTCAATGCACAAACGCTACCTGATTACGCCAAAGAAAAGCGTTGGGCGCAACAAATAGAAGATGGACTAATGGATGGCGATGTTGTTTGGCTAACGGCGAACGATCACGAATTTATGTCGATATATACGCCGAGTGAAACTGATACACAAAAAACTGCCGTAATTGTGCATGGTTTGGGCGTGCATCCAGATTGGCAGCAAGTCATCCAGCCTGTGCGTGTGGCTTTAACAACTCAAGGTTTTAATACACTTTCTATTCAAATGCCAGTGTTAGATAATGAAGCGCATGCAGGTGCTTATCGAGCAGTATTTCCCCAAGCGGATCTTCGCATTCAGGCGGCGGCCGATTATTTACACCAAAATGATTTAATCGCGAATGTGCTGATTGCACATAGTTTAGGCAGTGTCATGTCAACTCATTATTTGGCCAATAATAAACACCCATTTAATCGCTTTGTCGGAATTGGCATGCCGGGTGACAATGCACAATATTTATCCAAACTAACCATTCCTGTCCTGGACTTATATGGCGATGAAGATATTGTGTCCGTTCTGGATAGTGTTCAAACCAGAGCTCAAGCGGCCAAAGATAATGCAAACTACACACAAAAAATGGTGACAGCAGATCACTTTTTTAATGACAGAGATGAGCTTCTGATTGAATCGGTGGATACATGGCTGAAATAATTCCGCTGTTGCTTCTGGGCGCATTTTCAGGTTTTATTGCTGGCCTGTTAGGCGTAGGAGGGGGGCTGATTATGGTGCCAGTATTGCTATATTTATTGGCAGGGCATATTGATCAATCCATACTCATGCACAGTGCTGTTGGCACGGCACTGGCAGCGATTATTTTTACCTCAATCTCAAGTGTTAGAGCGCATCATCAGCACGGCGCTATTCATTGGCATTATTTTAAAAAAATGACACCGACAATTTTATTGGGTGCTTTTAGTGGGGCGCTACTAACTCAACTCATGAGTTTTGACTTTATGCGACTGTTTTTTGCTGGATTTGAATTGACAGTAGCAGCTATTTTGTATTTTGGCTTAAGTAGCAGTCGCCACATTGATCATCTAGCAAACTGGGTGTGGCGTGTGGTAGGCTATATTATTGGCTTAGTGTCTGCCATTGTTGGTATTGGTGGAGGTACAATGACTACGCCATTTTTAACTTATAACAATGTTGATATTAAAAATTCCATTGCCACTTCAGCCGCCGTCGGACTGCCTATTGCAATTGCTGGTGCACTAGGATTTATTGTGGCTGGTTGGAATATTGAATCCACAGCGTCAGGATTGGGCTTTATTCAAATGCAGGCGCTTGTTAGTATTGTAGTGATGAGTGTTATTTTTGCCCCGCTAGGAGCAAAAACTGCGCACCGTGTAGATGGGAAAAAGCTTAAAAAATTCTTCGCCATCTTCCTGGCTTTTTTAGGCATAACTGTACTCGCTTTTTAATGTAATAGGCAAGGCCTATTACATATTACTAACCTTGCCAAGGTGGTAGAAGATCGTGCTCAACCTCTAAGTGGTCTAGAATGCGGGCCACCACAAAATCAACCAAATCTTGAATGCAAGTCGGATTTTGATAAAATGCAGGATTGGCATCCATGATCACCACGCCTAGGCGAGATAGTTTAAGCATATTCTCCAAGTGAATGGCTGAATATGGGGTTTCTCTAGGTACTAAAATGAGCTTTTTTTGCTCCTTAATGACCACATCAGCTGCACGGTGCATAAGGTTGTCGGCTGCGCCATGGGCAATTGCTGAGAGTGTGCTCATGGTACAAGGGCATACTACCATTGCACGTGGCGGGTTAGAGCCTGAAGCAACTGGCGCTGTCCACTGATTTTTAGAAAATACTTCAATTTGACCATCTTTAGCATTCAAATATTGACTAAGATTTTTTTCAATAGACTGAGTGTCGCCACCTAAATTAAGATCGGTTTCCATGGCGATAACAGTATTGGCCGCGGTTGAAATCATTACATAAATAAGCTCTTGAGTTTTAACAAGTTCTTTAAGCAGAGTGAGTGCATACGGCATACCCGATGCGCCAGTTAGAGCGATTGCAATTGGTTTCATAGGTTTTTAATTAGTTTGTTAAAAATATCATCAAAACTACCATTTGACATGACCACCAAGTGGCCTTGCTGAAGACGACTGAGCGAATCAACCAGCTCATCAACAGAGTTAAATAGATTGTAATCTTTGAATAAGGTGTCTATATTCCAGTCGCTGTTTGAAGGTCTAAGAATAAAGACTTGATCAGCTTCTTTTAGTGCATCAACCAATGTTTGCTGGTGTACGCCAGATTTCATGGTGTTAGATCTAAGCTCTACAATGGCGATAATAGGTGCTCTACCCACTTTGTTGCGCAAGCCTGATAGTGTTGTTTGAATGGCACTCGGGTGATGGGCAAAGTCGTCATAAAGGGTAAATTTATCCGTTTGATGTTTAAGCTCTAAACGCCGCTTAACTCCTTTAAATTGATTTAGCGCTTCGCAAGCAACCTTAAAAGGTACGCCAACATGGTGAGCGGCATAGATTGCACTTAAGCCGTTTTGCATATTGTGCTCACCGAGCAAGTGCCAATCTACTTGTGCACTTTCCACTTTAAAACTTGTGCCCATATCAGTGATGTGTAATTGCTCAGTAGGTATGATCTTTTGGGCAGACCAAAGACCTTGCTCAAGCACTTCATTAATCGCTTGTTGATTTTCTGGGGAAAGNATTAATCCATCGCTAGGGATGGTTCGAATAAGATGATGAAATTGTTTTTGAATGTCTTTGATTGAGTCAAAAATATCAGCATGATCAAACTCAAGATTATTAATCACCAAAGTTTTTGGATGGTAATGGACAAATTTCGAGCGTTTATCAAAAAAAGCAGTGTCGTATTCATCTGCCTCAATGACAAAAAAGTTTGAATCAGTGAGTCGTGATGAGACGCCAAAGTCTTCGACCACACCACCAATTAAAAAGCTAGGATTGTAGCCGGAATATTCAAGAATGTGGGCCAGCATACTAGCGGTGGTGGTTTTGCCATGAGTACCAGAGATGGCCAATACCCACTTATCACGTAGTACGTTTTCACTCAGCCACTGCGCACCTGACGTATAAGTGTATTGTTTGCTAAGAATCTCTTCAACACACTCATTTCCTCGTGACAATGCATTGCCAATAATGAATATATCGGCCTTAGGCATGTCGGCTAGATGGTAGCCGTGCGTGTACTTAATATTTTGTTCCTCAAGCTGAGTGCTCATGGGTGGGTATACACCTTGATCTTGGCCAGTAACTCTGTGCCCAAGCTGTCTGGCAATTAGAGCGAGTGAGCCCATAAAGGTGCCAGCTATACCAAGAATATGAATATGCATTATGTTTTTTTAAATCCTAGTGAAGCTGAATTAATACAGTAGCGTTGGCCAGTAGGTGCAGGGCCGTCTGAAAATACATGGCCAAGATGGGCATCACATTTTTTGCAGCTAACTTCAGTNCGCACCATANCGTGTGTATTGTCTGCAATTAGAGTGATACTGTCAGCCTTGGCAATATCGTAAAAGCTNGGCCAGCCTGTACCGGAGTCAAATTTAGTGGCCGATGAAAAGAGTATTTGACCACAACAAACACACACATAGTTGCCCAGTTCATGATGGCTAACGTATTCACCCGAAAAGGGTGCTTCGGTGCCACACTGTTGTGTAACTCTAAACTGTTCGGGCGTTAAGTTATCTAAATCCATTCGTGTATTATATGAGAATTAATAAAATTCTTCCCATAAGTATGAAAGTTTATTTAGTTGGCGGTGCGGTGCGTGATCATCTATTAGGTGTCGCAAATGACGATACTGAGAAAGATTGGGTGGTGGTTGGCGCTTCACCTGAGGAAATGTTGGATTTGGGTTATCGCCAAGTGGGTAAAGAATTTCCAGTCTTTTTACATCCTGGTACACAAGAAGAATATGCACTTGCCAGGCTTGAGCGTAAAGTTGGGAAAGGTTACAAGGGTTTTAAATTTGATACCTCAAAAGCGGTAACCCTTGAACAGGATCTATCTCGCCGTGATTTAACCATTAATGCTATTGCTCAAGATGTGCGCAATAGTGATGAGTTGTTTGATCCATTTGACGGTCAGTCTGATTTGAATAATGGCTTATTACGTCATGTTTCTGATGCATTTAGTGAAGATCCAGTGCGTGTGCTGCGGGTTGCTCGCTTTGCAGCACGGTTCAAACCTTTTGGCTTTAAGGTAGCGCACGAAACGCATCAGCTGATGAAGACTATGGTTGTTTCAGGTGAGGTGGATGCGCTTACTCCCGAGCGTGTTTTTAAAGAATTGGAAAAATCACTCTGTTATGCCACACCTTCTGCTTTTTTTAAAGTATTAGCGGCATGTGGCGCCTATGATCGTGTGTTTACGCCATTATCAACTAAGCAACATTCAAGCCATGAAAATCAATTTGAGTTTTTAGATGGACTAAAGACCAATCAAGCGCATTTGAAGTTTTGTCTTTGGCTGGTTAACGAAAGCCCGGGCGATGTTGTTAAGCTGTGCCAACAACTAAAGGCACCTAAGCAATATGAGCAATTAGCCAGGCTAAGTGCCCAGTTTTACTCATTTGTTAAATTATTTGATGAGCAAACAGAGGATGCAATTTATGAATTTTTCGCTAAGACTGATGCGCTCAGGCGTAAAGATCGATTCGAAGATTTACTTAATGTTTTTCAGTTATTGTCAGTTGAAGTTGGTGCAATTATCAAGCTTAAAGATCAGTTGAGTTCAATTGATATTACCTCACTGGATAAGGTGAATATCGCTCAAGCGATTGTCGATGAGAAAAAAGCGATTATTGCATTATTTTTGAATACGACAAAGTAAATCAAATTCACAATAATCACAAGCTGTTTTGTTCGGCAGGACTTGCGCCTGTCCTGATTGAAATGCCTGGCTCGCTTGGTCTAATCGATTTTCCCAGCTAATTAGCTGCTCATCCCATTCAAGACATTTACCTTTTCTGGTGGATTGTTTTGGTAGGGAGTCAGGGTCTTTAGACAAGCCTTTAAAGCTGACACCACTCGAATTAAGCTCAATAAAAGCAGCGCCTTGTGTGTGGTTAGTTACGCTATAAATAGGTAATTGTGGCTCGGCAATATCTGTCGAGCACCATTTAGCAGTTGAGGTATCACCTGTTTTGTAGTCAAACACAATGTGGTCGCCATTTTCCATTTGATCTAAGCGATCAAGGCGTGTATTGAAGCTTAGCCCGGCAATATCCACCCGAATACTTTGCTCGGTGGCCAGCACCCGAAAATTCTCTCGATCTTTGTCAGTTTTGACAAATTTATGTAATAGTTGTGCCAGTCTAATTTTTTCAATGGCTTTATAGCCAGAATTGTCGTGACGTTTGAGCGCCGAATAAACTTTTTGATCAATCAATGTTTTAAGCTCATCTGGGTCTAGTTGCAATAGTGCCTCTTTGGTTTCAACTTCCTGATAGAGATAGTGCAAAGCATTATGAATAGCATTGCCTTGTTCACGCCTATCAAGGCCAATATGTGGATCATCATAGTGTGTTAAATTCAGTCGATGTGCAAATCCTTTAAAGGCGCAAGCCATTTGATTTTTGAGTAAATTAACGCCAGATTTAACCTCGTTGTGTGTGAATTTGGTCGTGACTTCATCGTGAATAGATTCAGTTAAATGGGGGGTTGTCTTAGTATCTGGCTGACAAATGCTATCATCCTCAAAGTGCACTAAAGGCGAAGGCAATTGTTCCAGTCCTAGGTGTGACTTCGCATAGGAAAAAACTACCTGACTTGATAGTGAGCGTAAGTTGTTTAGTGTATTTTGTGCATCGGTTTGAATTAACTCGTAACTACTATGTGGAATTTGATGGTGGATAGCAAGATCTGTGCTGATAAATCTCGGTGAATTTAGATTGGCGGGCAGGAAATCATGCGTCATTCCCAGTACCCAGGCTTGGTCAAAATGCAGGCCTTCTGCCTCTAAAGAGCCAATAATCTGAATACTAGCCTTACCTGATTGAGCCTGAAAGACAACTTGATTAGTGATATCTTTGAGTAGTTGAAGTGCTTTTTTCTCAGAACATTTTTTATGATGTAGTGAGAGGTTGTTAAGCTTTAACGCGCTGTTTATATACTTATTGAATAGTTGATACTCACTACTACTTAGTTGTCGGTCTGTCGCAAATCCCCAGTGGCTAAGTGTTGCGTTAAAGCTTAGCAAGTGCTCGCTTAATAATTGGGTTATTAGCGCATGATTTTTGTTGGTTTTAATCATTGCCAATAGGATTGGACATTGGTCTAAAGCCTCTTGTATGTGCTCTAGTTGAAAAGATTCTAGTGATAAGGATAATGCATGATTAGCCAGGAGATGTCGCGCACTGCGCTCAAGTTGATAGCCTTGAATATAAACGCTGATAATGACTTGATTAAAAAGCTTGGTATTAATACTGTCAGTTTTTAGTTGCTCATTTAGCTCGAGTAGATTGAGTAGGTCTTGGATGAGCGTATATTGAGATAGGGCTAATCCCAGGGAAATATTGTAAGATTTTCGCCCTGTTTCTACTAATAAATTATTAAACGTTTGATCAAAAATCGAACTAAGCTGATATTGAAGCTCGCTTAATTGAGGGCAAACAATAACAATCGACTGATTAGGATTTTCATCTTGTTGTTGTTTTGCCCAAAGAGCTGCCGCTTTGATTTCGTCTAGCGTAGTGTCAAAGCACTTTTGCTCGGTTTTATGTGTGTACTGAGCATGAATAACATGATGATCAAGCATGCCAAATATTTTATTTTGTATTGGTGTTAGTGTTTTAAAACCATAGATATAAGGCGATTGAAAGGTGCTGGTATCTTCCAATATAAGCGCAGGTATGTCATTGATATCGATTAAATTTAAATTACGCTTAACTTGCTGGTAGTGCTTGATCCAATTGGCAAAAACTTCGCAAATTTGCACTTTAGACTGAATCAAAATATCCAAAGTAATTAAATGATTAGCACAGTAGTCATAGTTTTTAATGACTTCATTAATGAGTTGTGCGTGGCAAGATTGCTCAAATTGTTTAAGTGAGGACTCAATTAAATAACGCTGCTCAGTAGTATCAATTAGTCGTAGAGTGCTATGAACATGCTGCGACTTCCAATAATACTGAAGATACTGTTGCCAAGATAAGATATTTGGCAATTGTACAAGGGGGTGTCGCTTTGAAAAAGTGTGTTTAAAAGCTAGAACTTGGCGATTGTTAGCAACAACAATGGTATCTGTTGTGGCAATATGGCTCAGGTCAGCATCAATATCCATTTAGTCGATGTAGCCAAAAAAAGTGTCAAGTCGGCCCCAGAGTTCATCCAGTCCTTGTTTTTTAAGGCTGGAGAAAAGCTGAACATCTACATAAGGATGGTTTTTAATCTCTTTTTTAATTTGTTGATAGGTATTGGCTGCTGCACCTTTTTTAAGTTTGTCAGCCTTGGTTAAGATAATTTGTGTGGGTAGATTGATACTAACACACCACTCTAACATCATTTTATCAAAAGGCTTGAGTGGATGACGTACATCCATCACTAAGACAGCGCCACGCAGACAATCACGCTTGTCGAAATACTCGCTCATATCCAGATGCCACTGTTTTTTAACATGATCTGGTACTTTGGCGTAGCCATAGCCTGGCAAATCCACCAAACGTCTATCTTTATCCAGCTCAAAAAATACCAAATGCTGAGTGCGCCCCGGTGTACGAGAAACTTTGGCTAATTTATTTTGCATGGTAAGGGTATTAATTGAGCTTGACTTGCCTGCATTGGATCTTCCGGCAAAGATAACTTCAAAACCTTCGTCAGGTGGACAGCCCTTTAAAGAAGGGCATGAGAGTAGGAATTTGGCTTGGTGGTAGTGTTTACGCATTTGTTAAAACTGTGTATAATCGAAAATTAGTGGTCTTTGAACTACTTACTATTTTATATTATTAAAAAATAAGGAGAGAGTAATGAGAAAGGTTTTATTAGTAGCTGCAGCTACAATGGCAATGGGCACAGTTCAGGCAAATTCATTTGATGCATTAGGTTGTTCTGGTTGTCATGGTGCAGGTGGTAAGTCAGCAATTCCAACTTACCCATCATTAGCCAAATCAGCACGTCCAGATCTTGATGTTGTGAAAGAGTTAAAAGACTTTCAATCAGGCACACGTGTAGATCCTACNATGAATGCAATGGCGCCAATGGCGGCTGGTCAAGAGCAAGCAATTGCTGACTATCTAGCAGGACAATAAATTACTTAGCATCCTTGAGGTGCATTTCGTAATTTTAATAAGCCGATATTAACGTATAATATCGGCTTATTTTTTTCTAAAAAAAGAGACGCATTATTATGAATAAATTAGCTTTGATCTTTGTAGCGGCATTAGCCTTTGTTTCCACTCACACTTCTGCTGCGGGTGACGCAGCTAAAGGCAAGGTTAAATCTGCAACCTGTACTGCATGTCATGGCGCCAATGGTAATTCAATGGTACCAAATTTTCCAAAGTTGGCAGGACAAGGTGAGCGTTATCTTCTTAAACAGCTTCAAGATTTTAAAACAAATAAGCGTCAAGACGGCTTAATGGCAGGCATTGTTGCTGCGTTAACAGCAGAAGACATGGCAAATTTATCGGCTTATTTCTCTAAGCAAGTTATTGCCCAAGGTGTTACTAGTAAGGCTGCAAATATTGCACTCGGTGAAAAACTATATCGTGGTGGCGACAAAGAAAGAGGGATTGTTGCTTGTATGGCTTGTCATGGTCCTCAAGGTGCCGGCATTCCATCAGCAGGCTTCCCAGCACTTGCTTCTCAGCATACTGCCTACACGTCTAAGCAATTAAAAGATTTTCGTCAAGTTTCTATCAATACGCAAACAGAAGCNAAAACACCTGCTAGAACTAACGATGATTACAAAATGATGATTGAGTTTACTAAGGATTTGACTAATGCAGAAATCGAGGCACTATCTCAGTATATTTCTGGCTTGCATTAAAGACTTTNTTTAAATCTAGAAAAGGCAGTATTTACTGCCTTTTTTATTGTCTGCAATTTAGGTATAATTGAGCGTTTTATATAAACAAAGAGACGGATTTAATACGCATGAAAACTTCACTAGAAACATTAGAAGGTCTAAAAAGATCATTAACAGTAGATGTATCAATTGATACTTTTAACCAAAAGGTTGACAAAATCTTAAAGACGATGGCTTCTCAAGTGAGCATTGACGGTTTTAGAAAAGGCAAAGTTCCTGTCTCAATGGTAAAGCANCGCTTTGGAGATAANGCCAAATCTGATGCGGTAAATGAAATCGTAAATGAGACATTAGTTGACGCATTAACTGAAGCAAAAGTAACACCTGCAGCGCGTCCATCAGTTAGCAAAGTTGACGCAGAAGGCGAGGATAATTTTTCTTACACAGTTGAATTTGAAGTATTTCCAGAGGTTAAGATTGCAGACTTCTCTAAGTTAGAGGTTGAGCAGGTTAAGGTTGATATTACTAAAGCTGATGAAGAAAGAACACTTAATGGTTTGCAAGAGCAGCTGATCGAATTTAAAACAGTTAAGCGCAAGTCTAAAGAGGGTGATCGTGTAGCCATGGATTTTGTGGGTACGATTGATGGCGAGACGTTTGAAGGTGGTGAAGCTAAAGATTTTAAATTAGTCATTGGTAAAGGCACTATGATTCCTGGCTTTGAAGAAAGTATTACGGATGTTGCTGCTGGAAAAACTGTTGATCTTGATGTGAATTTCCCTGAAGATTATCACGCAACACATTTAGCAGGCAAGCCTGTTAAATTTAACATTACAATTAATGAAGTAGGCTCTCCAAAAGAGCCTAAGCTAGATGCAGAATTTGCTAAGAAATTTGGCGAAAAAGACATGGATGCTTTGTTGGTTAGCATGAAAGAACAAATGCGCACAGAGATTGACGGGCGTATTGATCAGATTAATAAAGATTCACTATTTAATGCTTTAGCAGCAGCAAATAAATTTGATGTACCTCAAGGTAGTATCGATGGTGAAGCACAAAACTTACTAGCTGAAATGCAAGAGCGTATGCAACAACAAGGCCAGACGCCTCAAGCAGATATGCCAGCTTCATTATTTAATGACGAAGCAGAGCGTCGTGTTAAACTTGGTTTGTTAGTTGGACAAATTGCCAGCGACAATCAAATGCAAGCAAGCATGGAGCAAATTGACGCTAGAATTCAAGAGATGTCACAAGCTTATGGTGAAAATGCACAGCAAATGGTTGACTATTACAACCAAGATGTTTCAAGAAAATCAAGCGTCGAGCTGATGATTGTTGAAAAAATGGTGCAAGATAAAATTTTAGAAGACGCCAAAATTAAAACAGTTAAAAAGAAATTTACAGAGATTACCGAGCAAGCCTAAATGGATATCAACAACCTGAATCAAATACCAATGGTGGTGGAGCAATCTGCCCGAGGCGAAAGGTCGTATGATATTTATTCACGCCTTTTAAAAGAACGTATTATATTTTTGGTTGGTCCAGTTGAAGACTACATGGCGAATGTGGTAGTGGCTCAGTTGCTATTTTTAGAGTCTGAGAACCCGGATAAAGATATTCATTTATATATTAATTCACCAGGTGGCTCGGTTAGTGCTGGATTAGCAATTTACGATACCATGCAATTTATTAAGCCAGACGTATCTACCTTGTGTATTGGTCAAGCTGCGTCAATGGGCGCACTATTGTTAACGGCGGGTGCTAAAGATAAGCGCTTTGCATTGCCACACGCAAGGATGATGATTCACCAGCCATTAGGCGGGTTTTCTGGTCAAGCAAGTGATATCGATATTCANGCTCAAGAGATTTTAACCGTGAGAGAAAAGCTCAATACCATCTTAAAAACTCATACTGGGCAAAGCTTGAAGTCTATTCAAAAAGATACAGATAGAGACAACTTTATGTCAGCTGAAGATTCAGCTAAATATGGTCTTATTGATCAAGTGCTGGACAANCGCTAAGCATGATAGAAGACGATAAAAAAGAACTCTCTTGTTCATTTTGCGGCAAGGAAAAATCTGAAGTCGAGCGTTTAATTGCCGGACCAGGTGTCTATATTTGTAACGAATGTATTGAAACTTGTCATGACTTAATTGAACAGCAAGCCATTCAAGAGGTAACTGAGGATTATAAGGATTGGGACTATACCCCTATACAGCTTCGTGATTTTCTAAATGATTATGTCATTGGACAAGATCATGCTAAGAAAGTCTTGTCAGTGGCGGTTTATAATCACTATAAGCGTCTAAAAAATGACTACATTGCCAATGATGTCGAGTTAGATAAGTCTAATATCTTAATGATTGGGCCAACTGGGTCTGGTAAGACTTTATTGGCACAAACGTTAGCACGTATCTTAGATGTGCCTTTTACTGTGGCCGATGCAACAACGTTAACTGAGGCTGGTTATGTAGGTGATGATGTTGAGAATGTCATTAAAAATCTATTATCAAAATGTGATTTTGATCCAGAGCGTGCAGAGCGCGGTATTATTTTTATAGACGAGATTGATAAAATCTCGCGACGTTCTGATTCGCCATCTATTACTCGTGATGTTTCAGGTGAAGGTGTTCAGCAGGCTATGCTTAAACTCATCGAGGGTACAGTTGCCTCTGTGCCACCACAAGGTGGGCGTAAGCATCCTAATCAAGAAACCATTGATGTTGATACTTCAAAGATTTTGTTTATTTGTGGTGGTGCGTTTGATGGCTTGGATGCTATTATCAATAGGCGCGTTGAGAAGGTAACAGGCATAGGTTTTGCTGCAGCCGTTAAAGATAACAACGAAAAGAAAACACTCACAGATTTATTTGATTTAATTCAGCCAGAAGATTTAATTAAGTTTGGCCTAATTCCAGAGTTGGTTGGCAGATTGCCTGTACAAACTGCTTTAGGTGAGCTGGATGAAGCGGCATTAGTGCAAATTCTAACCCAGCCGAAAAATTCAGTCGTTAAGCAATTCCAAGAGATTTTCAAGCTAGAGTCGGTTAAATTAACCTTCAGAAAAGCCTCGTTGCTTGCTATTGCAAAATTAGCCATTAAGCGCAAAACAGGTGCTCGTGGCTTGCGTTCAATTTTGGAAGACTTGTTATTAGATACTATGTTTGAGCTACCTTCTCTAAAAGATGTTGCTGAAGTGGTGATTGATAAAAGCGTGGTAGAAAAAGACAAAGAGCCACTTATCGTTTATAAATCTGAGAAAAAATCAATATCAGATAAAAAAGCCAGTTAGGTTTTATCGTTGGAATTATTTGACCGTCAAAAAGATGCAGTAGGGCAAGGTGAGCGCACCTTGTTGGTGTATGTTGAATTACCAAGCACTCGAAACATTCACAATGCTAAGTCAGAGTTTAAAGAATTAGCTCAATCCTCGGGTTTGAAGATTGTTAAAACCATCCAAGTTAATCGCAATACAACGCTCGCTCAATATTTTATTGGCACTGGAAAGGTGGATGAAATTGCTCAAATGGTGCAAGATTTAGAGCTAGATTTAGTGATTTTTTCACCCGAGTTAACCCCATCCCAAGAGCGAAATTTAGAAAAAACCTTGCAGTGTCAAGTGATGGATCGCACCGGCCTTATTCTGGATATTTTCGCGCTCAGAGCAAGCTCATTTGAAGGTAAATTACAAGTTGAGCTTGCGCAGCTCAGGCACTTATCGACACGTTTAGTACGTGGTTGGACTCACCTAGAAAGACAAAAAGGCGGTATTGGTATGCGTGGCCCTGGTGAAACGCAACTAGAAACCGATAAACGCTTGATCGCAGTGCGTATTAAAAATATTACCAAGCGTTTAGACAAGGTGCATAAACAGAGAGATTTGGGCCGAAAATCACGTACTAAAAATGAACTCCCTATGATTGCTCTGGCTGGCTATACCAATGCGGGAAAATCCACTTTATTTAATACTTTAACTGATGCTAAGGTATTTGCCCATGATCAATTATTTGCAACTTTAGACTCTACTATTAGGCGTGTTATTTTGCCCGCTTCAGGGGAGGCGGTCATAGCCGATACAGTAGGTTTTATTCAAGACTTGCCACATGACCTTGTTGATGCTTTTAAATCAACTTTNGAGGAAACTAAGCGCTCTAATGTGCTTCTTCATGTTGTTGATGCAGCAGATGAATACAATATTGAGAAAATCGACCAAGTTAACGAAATTATTGAAGAAATTGGTGCCGGTAAAATTCCAACAATTTTGGTCATGAATAAAATNGATTGCTTGGAAAATTTTGTGCCGCGTCTAGATCGAGATGAGTCTGGCAGGGTNTATCGAGTTTGGATTTCTAGCCAAACCGGAGAAGGGNTTGATTTATTATATCAAGCGCTCGCAGAGCAGCTGAGTGGTATGATGACTCGAGCCAAAATAGAGTTAGATGTGAAAAGTGCTTATATTCGTAGTGAAATTCATAATATTGGCTATATCCACAACGAAAAGGTGGATGATTACGGGCAGTGGATACTTGAAATTAACGTCACTCACCACTATCTATCTAAATTATTAAACAAGAAAGGTGTTAAGTTGTTATGGGAACAAAGCCAGAAGTAGAAGAGATCGATTTAAAACTTGAAAGCGTTCCATTATTACCTCTTAGAGATGTAGTAGTATTCCCGCACACAGTTATGCCATTATTTGTTGGCAGAAAAACCTCGGTTAATGCCATTACTCAAGCAATGGGTGGNAACAAATACATTTTCTTAGTTACTCAAAAAGATGACAAGGTTGAAAATCCACAGTTTAATGATTTACATGAGGTGGGAACTCTAGCCACCATTTTACAAATGCTGAAATTGCCAGATGGNACGATTAAGGTTTTGGTTGAAGGGGTTAAACGTGCTAAAGTTGAGGCGATTGTTGAACTGGAAGACTATAGTGAAGTTCGCCTAAGTGACTTAATTCTGGAAGAAGATAACGCAACCGAAGTGAAGGCGATGATGAGGTTGGCGTTAGAAAGTTTCGAGAAATACATAAAGCTTAATAAGAAAATTCCTGAAGAAGTGTTAAAAATGCTTAAAGATGTGAGTGATGTTGAGCGTTTCAGTGACGTTATTATTGCCAATTTAGCGCTCAAGGTTTCAGAAAAACAAGAGTTATTGGGCGGTGACAATGCCCAGGATAGACTGGACAAAATTCTAGCAGTTATTCAAAGTGAAATTGAAGTGCTAGATACTGAGCATAAAATCCAATCTCGTGTTCGCAAGCAAATGGAATCCAATCAGCGTGATTATTATTTGAATGAGCAAATGAAGTCCAT
>JGI26255J51710_1000270_pt1 | contig 21340 bp, 22 predicted proteins | sample SaaInlV_135m_DNA_2_FD_51710 | JGI IMG/M metagenome (IMG submission 51710)
GCACTGCAGTAGGAAATGGAGCTAACACTCCAAAAGGATATAGAAAAATTGCAATATCAGAACTTTCAAAAATTTCCAAATTAAAACTAAAACCAGAACCAGATATGCAATTTAGTTTACAAAGTAAATTTCCAGTTGCAAATGTATCAGGTTCTTTACGAAATTTAGCATTAGAAATAGGGAAAATTGCAAACGACATTAGACTAATGGCATCAGGTCCTATTGCAGGATTAGCAGAATTAGGAATTCCTGCAGTTCATGCAGGTTCATCAATTATGCCAGGAAAAGTAAATCCATCATTAGCAGAGTGTATGAATATGATTTGTTTCAATGTTATTGGAAATGATACAGCAGTTTCATATGCAGCACAAGGAGGACAGTTTGAGCTAAATGTGATGTTACCAGGAATGCTAAAATGTGTATTAGAGTCTACAGATATGCTCAAAAACTTCTTACCAATATTTTCTGCAAATCTAATAGATGGGCTCACAGCAAATAAAGAAAAATTACAGGAAAATATTGAAAATAGCCCAGTAATAGTGACATTACTAACTCCAAAAATAGGATATTTGAAATCAGCAGAACTTTTCAAAGAGTCATTAAAAACTGGAAAAACAATAAGGGAGTTAGTGGTTGCAAAAAAACTAATGACTAACAAAGAAATAGATTCTCTATTTAGATAAGTTATGGCAAAGATTTTCGTAGAAGCTTATGGTTGTTCTGCAAGTTTTGCAGATTCAGAAATGATTTCTGGATTAATTGTTAATGGAGGCCATACGTTAGCAACAAACGCATCAGAATCAGATCTAAATCTCATAGTAACATGTTCGGTTAAAGATACAACTGCAAACAAAATGATGCACAGAATAAAATCATTAAAGAAAAAACCACTAATAGTTGCAGGGTGTCTACCAAAAGCAGAAAAAAGTAATGTTGAAAAATTTACAGAAAATGCTAGTCTACTTGGACCAAATTCATTAGGGAAAACACTAGAAGTAATTAATTCAACATTAAGAGGCAATAAACAAATTGCATTAGAAGATGTAGATATTTCAAAAGTAGGATTACCAAAAGTTAGATTAAATCCAACTGTAGGAATTGTAGAAATTGCAAGTGGATGTATGAGTGAATGTACATTTTGTCAGACTAAATTATCTAAAGGAGATCTTTCTAGTTACAGATTAGGAGACATCGTAAGACAAGTTCAAACAGAAATTAGAGAAGGGTGTAAAGAAGTATGGTTAACATCAACAGATAATGGATGTTATGGTTTTGATATAGGTACGGATTTACCAACATTAGTAAATACAGTTACAGANATNCCAGAAGATTTTATGATAAGAGTTGGAATGATGAATCCAATGTATATGCCAAGAATTAAAAAAAATCTAATAGAAGCNTATGATAATGANAAAGTCTTCAAATTTCTACATCTCCCAGTACAAAGTGGAAGNGATAAAGTACTCAATGATATGAAAAGAGGACATACATCAGAGACATTTAAAGAAATTGTNAAAAAAGTAAAAAGAAGATTTGAAAACTTTACAATTTCAACAGATGTCATAGTAGGATTCCCATCAGAAACTGAAGAGGATTTTCAAAAAACCATAACATTGTTAGACGAAACAAAACCAGATGTGGTAAATTTATCAAAATATAGTGCTAGACCAGGTACCGATGCTGCAAAATTAAAACAAATTGATGCTGCAGAAATTAAACGAAGAAGCAAAATAGTTTTTGAACAGATCAATAAAATATCGATGGAAAGCAACAAAAAATGGATCGGTTGGAAAGGAAAAGTACTGTTTGACGAAAATACAGAAGAAGGAATTAAAGGCAGAAACTATGCTTACAAACCTATTTCAATAGATGAAGAGGTTAAAATTGGTCAATCACACATAGTTGAAATCACAAATGCCACAGTAAAGAGACTAACAGGTAAGATCGCAAGCTAAATTTTTTCGATCTAGAATTTGATAAAAAAAACGTAAGAAGGTTTTTTATGTAAATCAGAGAAGAATATTAGAAATGAGTTTTCAAGTAAAAGAACCAATTTTAGTAATAGGTTTAGGAGGTGTAGGCTCAAAATTAGCAGATGAAGCAAAAATTTCTCTTAATGTAGATTGTGTGATGATTAGTAATGACAAGAAAGATTTTTCATCAGAAAATGAATCAATTCACATATCCACAGATTCAATAATTAATCCATCAGTTCAATTAATCAGAGGTTCAACATACAAAGTATCTGAAAAGATAAAATCAAAAATTTCACAATATTCAACCATTGTATTAATGAGTAATTTGGCAGGAAAAGCAGGTGCTGCAATAGCACCAGTGGTTTCAGAAATGTGTAAAGAAGAAGACAAAGGATTAATTTCATTTGCAGTTATGCCATTCAAATATGAAAAAGAACGAATTTTTAATTCAGGAGTTGCACTAAAAAGAGTTAGAGAAAATTCTCAATGCACAATTGTATTAGATAATGATTCATTATTAGAAAGTAATCCAGAGTTAACTTCTAAAACATGTTACAAAATTGCAAACTCTGCAATAATGCACATAGTAAAATCACTAGATTCATCAGAATTATCTTCAGATACAAATATTCTAACTACCAGTAAAGATGGACAAAATATAGAAGAATCATTAAGAGATTCATTAAAAATGCTCTATGAAAATGCCCCACCAAATACAATAAAAAGTTCAATCTTGTATGTAGTAGGAGGAGAAAACATACCAGTAGGAGTAATAAATTCAATTAAAAATATCACCAGTGGAATTTCAAATGAAGTAAATTCACAAATAGATATGTCATCATCAGATCAATCCAAAGTAGTAATGCTATCATCAGTTCAAGGAATGGTAAAATTTGATAATTATGATCCATTAGGAATGATTCCACAAGAAAATACACTTGATTGGTCTACACCAGATTGTAGCATAGATTGTAAATTAGACTTGTATCAATTAGAATAAAATAATTTTCTAAATATATAAAATAAAAAATTTTTAAAAAAAGTTAAACCTAATTAAGTTTAATTTAACACACCATCAGTATCTTTAGAATCAGATTCAACTAGTGCTTTAATTTGAGAGGTATCGATACAGTTTTTTCTAAATCCAATATTATGTTGTAAAATTCTAACCATACCATATCTCCGATAACCAGAAATAGAATCATCATATTCTCGTTCATGTTTAGTTAAAATTATTGCTTTTACTTTTTTACCACAAGTTTTACAATAAACATAGATCTTATCCATAATTATTTTTCATAGATATTCCATGAACTTAAAATTTAGCATATTAACAAAACAACAAGAAAATGATGGAAAATAAAAGATCCCATTATTCGCTATCATTCAAGTCTACAAAAGATAGTATTTTCTCGTTGNATTCAATACGCTGAAAAAATATTTAAGTTTGATCCAAACCTCAAATTAATCAAAAATTTAGACCATAAATAAGTAAATCANAGTTAAATTTTATAAATAAATCTTAAATGAGAGAAAAACATTANAGATTAATGAAAAACATATTGACAAATAATCTTGAAAAAAAGATGTTTTGTTTAGTTATGGATTTGCCTGAATCTAATTCAAGCAAAAAAATAGAATCTAAAATGAAATCAAATCTTCCTGAAGATTACTATTCATTTTAGTAAAAATATTTTTATGTTAACATTGAAACATTATAGAAATTTTAGATAAAACACAAAATTAATTAGATTTTGTTTTAGGTGCTTCTTTAGCAGGTGCTTCTTTAGCAGGTGCTTCTTTAGCAGTCTCTGCACTATCTTCAACTTTTTTGGTTTCTTTTTCAGTAACTGTAGATTCTGCATCATCAGTAAATAGAGAAACAAGAACATAACCTTCGTCAGTTTTACTCATTCTAACTTTAATTTTTCTTGGAGGACTACGAACACCTCTAGACCAAATTTTATGTGCTAATTCTTCATCAATTTTAATAATTTCAACTTTCATGTGATGTTGAGCAAATTCTTTAATCATATTGATAGCACGTACTGCTCTGTGTTGTGATTGTGAAATCAATACTTTACCTAAAGGAATTGTATAAACTCGTTCTAATTCTTGAGACAACTATCCAACCTCCACATCAGTTGATCTCCAAGCCCTACGTTTAGGATTTGTTCTAACACTTCGGTTAGTTTTGAGAATGATCCAAGCTGGTACTGCAGAAGTCTGCTTTGTTTTTTTAAGCAGACGAATTTTTCGTGGTGAGGACTTGCGTGCAGCCATTATTTCTCAGGCACGAAGAGCTCTTTTTAAATGAATCTCAGGAATTTAGGCTGCTTTTGATTTGTTTTAGGATTCTAGCAGATGCACCCCACACAATTTGATCTTGATACTCAAAAGTATACATTTCAGAAATNAGATTATGATTGGGATCAGAATCTTTTGTGATAGTTTTNAACAATGAATTAAGAGGAATGTAAAGAATTTTTTCAACTTCAGAATTTGAGATCANTGGAGGAATTTCATCNAANATAGCTACAAAGGGTAAAATCAAAAAACCAGAATTTAACGTTATAACAGGATCTAATTGACCAACCACCTGATCTTTTGAAATTACAAGTCCAATTTCTTCACGAGTTTCACGTAACGCCGTTTCTAAAAGATTTGAATCATTAGCATCAAGCTTTCCACCAGGAAATGAAATCTCACCTGCATGAAGTTTCATACTTTTTGGTTTTTCAGTCATTATGACTTTTGGAGAATTACCATAAATTACAACAAGAACAGATGCCAATTTACAATTTGNATCAGATTTAATTTCAGGAATTATAGGACTGCAAAGAGGGAATTTTAAATCATCTAATAGCATTTTGTTGTTTCCTATAATTATACAGAAGTTTTAGTATTCAAAGGTTTTAACCAAGTATAGANAAAATAAAAATATGACAATTAGATATGAAGCTAATCCTCCCAAAATTTTACCAGATGTGAATACAGAAGAATCAATAATAAAATTTGTAGAAAAAATGAAAATAATTTCAAAAAAATGTGATACAATTCACATTACAGAAAATGTGTTAGGGCATCAAAGAGTATCTCCAATTAAAATTGGAGAAATTATTAAAAAAGAAATTCCAGATATTCCAATTACAGTTAGTTTAAGAGTGAGAGATAAAAATAATGATGAAATTATTAAATTTGTAGAAACGTGTATTTCAATTGGAGTTGCAGGGATTTTGATACTTATGGGAGATCCAGCACAATCAGGAGCACCAGATTCAGGCTTAGTTCCAAGTAGAGTAGTTACCAATCTAAAAGAAAAAGGGTATAATTCAAAAATTAAATTATATCTTTCAATCTCAAATAAACCAAATTTTTCAAAAATTGTAAAAAAAATTAAAGCNCAACCAAATGGTTTCATGACTCAAGTTGTTCAAAATATAGAACAAGTTCAAAATCTTGTAAATAATTTAAAACAATTTTCAATAATNCCAATAATTTTATTTCCATCTGAAAAAAATCAAAAATCNGCAGATTTTTTGGGATTAAATTTAGNAGAATACAGTAAAGAATTTGATAAATTTGTAAAAGAAATCCACAAAATTACAAAAGATGTACTAATTACATCGCCTAATGATTTTAAGGGATTAAATGAATATTTGAAAAATAATTTTTAATTAAATTACAAAATATTGTGCATTTGGATGATGTACTACTATTGCAGCAGTAGATTGTTCAGGAATAATTTGACCAGATTCAGTTAAAGTCATNCCAGATTTTTCAGGTTGTAAAAGTTTCCAAACTAAATGATGTTGAGAAACATCAGGACAACTAGGAAATCCCCAACTATATCGCAATCCGCCTTTGTCTAAATTTAATTCAGATTTAATTTTTTGNTTTACCCATTGAGCTAAAGCTTCTGCAAGTTCAACAGCTAATCCGTGTAAATAATATGCATCAGTATATTTATCATCATTATTCCAAGTATCCAAAATATCAGAAACCTTAGTTCCAACAGTTACAGATTGAAATGCAACAATATCNTCATCTCCAAAATAATCAGTTAAACACAAATGTTCAGGCCTAGTAGAACGTGGAAAATCAAATTCAACATCTTCACCAACAGGATTTTCAACTAATAATTTTTGACCATTATTATGACATTTAAAATAACCATATACAATTTCAGGTTCAATTAATTTATCACGAATTATTCGAATTTTCCATTCAGTTAATAATTGCTCATGCTCTTCTTCAGATTCAGCACCAGNTTTCCCACGCAATCCCCAAGATAATTTGAATAANGATTTTTTATCAATCATTGTCCAAACTTCATTCATGTTAATTTGATCTAATTGTAAACGAATAGGTTTTCCAATAGTTGAAGGAGTAGGTGCTTTAACAGGTTGAATATTGCTTTTAGGAAGAGTAGAGGAATCAATGACAATATTAGATTTTTCTTTCCAATTTTCTAATTTTTCTTTCCATTCAGCTAAAAGTTTTGGCTTTTCATCAGAAACCAAAGTATCCATAGTTTTCAGACCTTCAAACATAGTATTACAATAAAATACGCCAGGTTCATAAATTCCACCATCTTTTGCAATTCGATTAATGTAATTACTGTTAATTGCAGCACCACCACAAAGAATTGGAAGAGTCATGTTATTTTTTCTTGCATGTTCTACAAAAAATTTCATTTGTTTTGAAGTTGAAACTAACAATGCAGATAAACCAATAGCATCAGGTTTTATTTCATCAATTTTTTCTAAGAATTTTTGGAGTGGAACTTGTTTTCCCAAATCATAAACAGAATAACCATTATTTTGAAAAATAGTTTTTACAAGATTTTTACCAATATCATGTACATCACCATACACAGTTCCCAAAACAAGTTTTCCTTTACTAGTTCCTTCCTCTTTAACTAGATATTTTTCAAGTTCATTAACAGATGCTTTCATACATTCAGCAGACTTGAGAACAAAAGGTAAAATCAATTCACCAGATCCAAATTTATCACCTACTTCCTTCATAGCTGGAAGTAAATCCTCATTGAGAGTCCGTATAGCACTAGAATGAGTAATATCCTTAGAAAGATCTAAAGATAAAATGCCATCAGTGTTTTTAATTAATTCAGTTTTACCAAGTTTATCAGCAATTGCAGAAACGACATCATTTTGAATACCATCTTTAAGTCTATTTACAATTCTAAAATTAGCACGTTTTCCAGGTGGCCATGTAGGATCAACATCAACTTTTTTTGATGCAGTTGTACTTTTTGTTCCTGTCTTTTCAAAATAAGAAATTAAATCAGATAAAGCATTAGAATGTGTGTTAAAAATTAAATCCTCAGCAAGTTTTTTTTCTTCTACATTAATCTCACCATAAGGAATAATTTCTCTAGCATTAACAATAGCTGAATCAAGCCCAGTTTTTACAGCATGATATAAAAAAATAGAATTAAGAATTTTTCTAGCATAAGGCATCAATCCAAAACTAATATTGCTAAGACCCAAAGTAGTAAAACAATTAGGAAATTTTTCTTTAACAAGACGTATACCTTCCAAAGTATTTTTACCAGCATTAAGGAATTCGTCTTCTCCAGTTGCCAAAGTAAATGTAAGTACATCAAAAATAAATTGTTCAATTTTTAATCCATAATTTTTTCCAGTTTCATAAAGTAATTCAGCTGTTTCAACTTTTTGTTGAGGAGTTTTAGCCATACCATTAGGTCCAATACACAAAGCTATTGCAGGTAAACCATATTTTGCCATTATAGGGGCTAATTTTTCAAATCTACTACCATCACCTTCTAAATTTATAGAATTAATTATAGGTCTACCAGGAATTTGTTTTACAGATGATTCAATTACTTCGGGATCTGTAGAATCAATTACTAAAGGCGCATCAATTTCTAAACTTAATTTTTTTACTAAAGTTAACATAAATTCACGTTCATCAGAACGTTCAGTTGTAGCAACACACACATCAAGACAATGTGCACCATCTTCAGATTGAACTCTTGCCAAATCAACTAAACCATCAAAATCATCAGCAAGAACTAATTTTTTAGCTTTACGAGAACCTTGTGTGTTAATTCTTTCTCCAATAATTAGAGGTGCAGGGATTTGTTTTAGATCAACTGCTTTCAAGGCAGAACTAACTCTAGGAACAGTCATACTCTAAAATCACATCAGTTTTCCTAGATACTTAACCCTTGATAGAACTGGCTTTTTCGTCAATTATTCGTCTTAAAGATTTGATATGATCAGGATTGGTTCCACAACATCCACCAATAATTCTAACTTTATCATATTGATCAATAAAATCACCAAGAGCATTAGCCATTTTTTCAGGAGTCATTTTGTAAACTGCTTGTCCACCTTGATTTTCAGGCATTCCAGCATTTGGAACAACTAAAAGATTATGTTCATTTTGCTCATCAAGCCATTGAACACTTGGATTCATTTCAATTGGACCAGTTGAGCAGTTCAATCCAAATACATCAATGCCCATATCAGAAACGGTAGTGTAAGCAGATTGAATATTAGTTCCAAGTAACATTTTTCCATATTGATCCAAAGTAGTATTAGAAATAATTGCAACTTTCTTACCAGTCTTAGACATTGCATTATGACATGCTTCAATTACTAGTTTAACTTCTAAAATATCCTGACTAGTCTCTATTAGTAATGCATCAACACCACCTAAAATTAATCCTTCAGCTTGTAATTCAAATGCTTCACGAATTTCATCAAGAGGTTTTTGTCCCAAATCAGGATCATCAGAACTTGGTAAATAACCAGTTGGACCCATAGAACCAATTACAAATCTAGACGTATCAGAATATTCAGCACAAACTTCAGATGCAAGAAGTGCAATTTTTTTATTAAAATCAACAGTTTGATCACCAAAACCATATTCATCTAATTTTATTTTATTAGAACCAAAAGAATTTGTTTCAATACAATCAGAACCAGCATCTAGATAATTTCGATGAATTTGTTTTATCCAATCAGGATGAGTTAGTATCAAACCATCATTAAATCCATCTTGATTATTTGGAAAATCTTCAGGAGAGGGGTCATACTTTTGAATTTCAGTACCCATAGCTCCATCAAAAAGTAAAACTCGATTTTTTAATGCATCTAGAAAAGATTCTTTTTCAGTCAATTAAATTTTAAAAAATACTTGTACAGTTTAACTCTTTTCAGATGAAACAAAAATACAAAATAAACATCTATGTTGAAATTAGGTTGAATTAAAATTTTGGTATATTTATGTCAAAATTACAAGTTAACAACTTAGTTCGCAGTGCAACATTTTTTCAACATGCAGGAATTTCAATAGTATTTGTATTCATGCCAATAATTGCAAAAGGCGTAACGGATTCTATTTTTGAAATTGGATTACTAGTAGCATCATTTAGTTTTGCTCAGATTTTATCAGAAATATATTTTGGAAGGCATTCAGATAAGAAAGGAACCAGGCTCAAATTTATCAGAATTGGGTTTGTAGGATGTGCAATAGCATTTGGATTACATTATTTTGCGGATGATATAACAATATTTTTCCTAGTAAGAATTGCTGCAGGAATTGCAAGTGGAATAATGATTCCTGCAATGATTGCATATACCTATGAAGCAAATATTGATAAAAAAAGAGCAGCCACAGTAATTTCATTTCATGCATTAGGATGGTTAGCAGGAATTGCTGCTGCAGGAATTGCAAGTGATCTTAAATTAATTTTTCTAATTAGTGCAGCATCATTTATCATAGGATTAATTTTTACAATAAAACTACCCAATCCAGTACAAAAAAAAGAGATAACTCCAGGAACTACAAAACAAGTAATTTTAAAAAATAAATTTCTCTTTTTATCATTATTACTAAGACATATCGGAGCTGCTGCAGTATGGACAATTCTTCCCATAATGATTGTAGAAAAATTAGGAGGGGAGCTATATCACATTTCAATAGTATATGTTGCAAATACAATGACAGCATTTATCTTGATGAACATAATGGCAAGTAAGATTCATCTTTCCAATGTAACTAAATTCAAAATTGGAATTGGATGTACAACATTTGTATTTGTAGGATTATCAATTGTGACAGAATGGTGGATGGCAATGCCATTTATGGCATTAGTTGGTGCTACATGGGCATTTTTATTTATTGGAGGAAATTTTCATTTAATGGAAAACAATCCACGTTCAACATCAACAGGAATTTTTAGTTCAACGTTATCAATTGCAACAGTGATTGGACCAATCATTGCAGGAACCATTGCATTTACATTTGATTATATTTCAGTAATGTATTTTGCAATAGTAATTATTGTAATGGCATTTGTTGTTTCATTGAAAATAAAAAACTAGAGATTATCTCAGTCCCCAACGAGACATTACTTTAGTTTCCAATCGTTTGAAAATTATTCCATCAACTAACAAACCTATTCCCATAATTACAACCATTATTCCAATTACTTGTGAAACATCATTTAGAGAGCGTCCAGCATTTAGTAAAAAGCCCAATCCCAAGAAGGAAAACAATATTTCAGCACCAATAACTCCTCTCCATGCAAAAGCCCAGCCTTGTTTAAATCCAGAAATCATGTATGGAAATGCTGCAGGAATTAATACAGCAGTGATTAATTGTGTACCTTTAGCACCCATATTTCTTGCAGCCTCAATAAAGTGTGGATCAATATTTTTGACTCCAGTATAGGTGTTAATTGTAACTGCAAAAATTGCACCAATGGCAGTAACAAAAATAATTCCACCATCAGTTAAACCAAACCAAAGAATTGCTATTGGGACCCAAGCTATTGAAGGAATTGACTGTAATCCCAAAACAAGAGAGCCAACAGTTTGATTTACCACTTCGATTCTAGCCATAAAAATTCCCAACACAACACCACCTGCAATTGCAATTGCCAATCCAACAGACAATCTCAACATACTTGTTGCAATTCCATAAAACAAACTGCCATCAATTCCACCGTAAAACAAATCTTCAGCTACTTCATAAGGTGATGGAAAAATATTATCAGGCCAAATACCAATCATCGCAATAATTTGCCAAACAGCAATTATTCCAATGTAAAATCCAATTCTATGAACAGTATAATTTTTTGCCATAATAATTACTCCAGATTTTTCTTTACCTCAGGTCTAAGTTCAACTAAAATATCTTGTTGGAATTTAAGTAAAGATTCATCCTCAGCAGTCCGAGGTCTAGGAAAATTATTAGTNAATTCTTTTTTAATTATTGAGGGCCGATTACTAAAAATTGCAACCTTAGTTCCAAGAACAGCAGCTTCTGCAACATTATGAGTAACAAATAAAATAGTTTTTTTTGTTTTTTCCCAAATTAATTGCATTTCAACTAATAACAAATCTCGAGTTTGTGCATCAAGAGCTGCAAAAGGCTCATCCATCAACAAAACATCAGGATCCATCACAAGGGCTCTAGCAATAGCTACACGTTGTTTCATACCAGTTGAAAGTTGATAGGTAAAAGAATCTGCAAATTTTGTCAATTGCATCATATCCAAATATCTATGAGAAATTATTGCTCGTTCTTCTGAAATTCCAGCCATTTTTAATCCAAATTCAACATTATCTTGAACTGTAAGCCATGGAAATAATGCACCTTCTTGAAAAACCATAATTCTTTCAGGTCCAGTTTCAGTAACAGGATGACCATCAAAGATAATTTGTCCTTCATCAGGCTTTTCCAATCCTGCAACTATACGTAAAAAAGTAGATTTACCACAACCTGAAGGTCCAACTAGGCAAACAAAATCACCAGATTCAATTTTTAAATTTACACCACCTAATGCTTTGAGTTTATGAGAATCATGGCTAAAGTATTTTACAATATTTTTTGCCTCTAATTTTGTCATCTATGTATCCCCTTCAAAGTTAGAATTTGAACCAAGATTGTAAAAAATTCCAGATAAATCATATCCATTTCTTCCAAGATATCCCAACACATTAGCCTTTTCAGCAAATGAATAAACAGAATCCATTACAGGATCAGAAGTGATTTCAAGATTAGATAAAGAAATGTCAACTACATCATCAGATAAAGATTGGCCCAAATGTGACTTTAAAAAAGTGTTAAAAGTTATTCGGGTTTCAACAGGATTATCATTAATCCATTTTACTATCTCATGATGAGAAATAAGGAAATCAGAAATTATCTCAGGGTTTTTTTCAACATAATCAGTATTTGCAATTAAAAGTACAGATGCAAATTGTTTATCAGGCCACAAATCTTCTTCAAAAAATAATCTATGCCCACCAAGTTCAGTTTCTAAAATTGTTGCCCAAGGTTCTGCAACCCATGCACCATCAATATCACCTTTTACAAATAAAGTATAGATATCAGGATTGGAAATATTNTAAACAATTACAGAACCACCTTTTTCAGCAGGTTTCAAATTATTTTCAGATAAATAATGACGTAATGAGATATCTTGAGTATTTCCAATTTGAGGCACAGCAATTTTTTTTCCTGCAAAATCAGATGCAGTATTAATTTCAGAGTTTGGATGAACAATAAAACTAGCACCGCCGCTTGCAGCTCCAGATAGGATTTGAATATTTTTATTTTCAGAATTTAAAAATCCATTAATTGTAGGTCCAGGNCCAACATATGCAATATCAATAGAATTTGCAAAAAGGGATTCAATCACTTGAGGCCCACTATCAAAAACCCTAGTTTCAATTTCAGTGTCAGTAAGTTGTTCTGTAAAAAATCCTTTCTCCATTCCAATTATAGGAATTGCATGTCCAATATTTGGAAAATATGCAATTCGAAGAGTGTTTTCATTAGAACTTTCATCAGAATTTAAAATAATTCCAGCAATAAAACCAACTATAACTACCACAATACTTACAGAAAGTATCAATTTAATCGTCATAAAACAGCGTTATATTTGATGGTTAAATAATCATCGAATTTTAGCTTAAGCTAGTCANGGATTTTTTGTAAAAAACACTCAACACAAAAGATAAATTCCAAAATAATACGGAAAAGATGTTTCATGACTCAAAAAGGAATTCTTGCATTTTCTGGAGGACTAGATACTTCAGTTGTTGTAAAATATTTACAAGAAGAACACGACATGGATGTAATTACAGTTACAGTAGATGTAGGTCAAGGAGATGATACTAAAAAAATTGCTGCAAAAGCAAAAACATTAGGAGTGAAAAAACATTACAATATAGATGCAAGAAAAGAATTTGTTAAAAATTATATTTTTCCAGCAATTAAAGCAAATGCACTTTATCAAAAGAAATATTGTTTAGCAACAGCTCTTGCAAGACCATTAATTGCAGAAAAAGTATTAGAGATTGCAAAAAAAGAAAAAGTGACATCATTAGCACATGGATGTTCAGGTAAAGGAAATGATCAAGTACGTTTTGATATAACATTACGTTCAGGTTCTGATCTTCCAATCATAGCACCAATCAGAGATAAAAATTTGGATAGAGATACAGAATTAAAATTTGCACAAAAACATGGAATAGAGATAGATGCAGTTGCAAAAAGATTCAGTATTGATCAAAATTTATGGGGACGTGCAATTGAAGGAGGGGTTCTAGAAGACCCATACAATGAACCACCAGATGATGCATTCATTTGGGTAAAAACAAAAGACTTGCCAGATAAACCAACATATTTAGAAATTAAATTTGAAAAAGGAATTCCAGTTGTAGTAGATGGAAAAATAACTGAATCACAAAAAATAATTGAATATATCAATAAAAAAGCAGGAGCAGCAGGTGTTGGAATAGTTGATCATATTGAAGATAGAGTTGTAGGAATTAAATCACGAGAAGTATATGAAAATCCCGCAGCAACTTGTTTAATTGAGGCACATTCAGATTTAGAAAAAATGGTTCATACAAAACATCAAAATAAATTCAAGTCAATAATTGATGATGAATGGGCACATTTGGTGTATTCAGGACTTTGGCAAGATCCTCTTAAAGCAGACCTAGACGGATTTATAGAAACATCTCAAAAACAAGTATCAGGTACAGTGAAATTAAAAATGTACAAAGGAAGTTTGAGAGTAGTAGGTAGAAAATCAAAAAATTCATTGTACAGTCACGATATTGCAACTTATGGAGTAGAATCCACATTTGATCAAAGATTAGCTAAAGGATTCGTCGAATTATGGGGAATGCAGTCAACGGAAGCTAATAAATTACAAAAGAAATGGAAATCAAAAACATGAACTGTCCAGAATGTGACGCAAAACTCAACATCCCAGATGATGCCTCAGTTGGAGAAATAGTCTCCTGTCCTGATTGTGGAGCTGACTTTGAAATTTCTAAAAAAGAAGGATCAAACATTGAGCTTAAACAAGCAGAAAGTGTAGGCGAAGACTGGGGAGAGTAATGTCAAAAATCAGTATTGTTTTTGACCGTTTAAGAACGGAAGAAAAAATGCTACAAAAGGAAGCTGCCGCATTAGGGCACACAGCAGTAATGTTAGATGCCAAAATTACACAAATCAACACAGATAGTAAGAAAGAAGATTTGGATTTAGGAGATGTAGTGTTAGAAAGATGTGTAAGTTATTTTAGAGGTTTACATTTTACATCAGCACTAGAATTTTTAGATATTCCAGTTTTGAATAAATTTGATGTTGCAAGTATTTGTGGAAACAAAATGTTTATGACATTACTTTTAAAGAAAAACAACATACCAACACCAAAAACATATTTTTCATTTTCAAGTGAAAGTGCTACAGATAATTTAGAAAAAGTTGGATACCCACTAGTAATCAAACCAGTAATAGGTAGTTGGGGAAGAGGTGTAATGCAGATTGTAGATAAAGATGCAATGGATGCAATTGTTGAAATTAGAGACATTACAGATAGTCCTCACGATAGAATTTACTATTTACAAAAAGTCGTCAAAAGACCACCAAGAGATATTAGAATTATTACAATTGGAGATGAACCTATCGCTGCCATGTATAGAAAATCATCAGGTGGTTTTAAAACAAATATCGCATTAGGGGCAGATCCAGAGATCTGTGAAATTACAAAAGAAATGGAAGAAATGGCAATAAAAGCATCAAAAGCAATGGGCGGAGGAATATTAGGAATTGATATGATGGAAGATGAAGAAAGAGGAATAGTGGTTCACGAAGTAAATAATACAGTAGAATTCAAAGGATTAGCAAGGGTTTCACAACGAAATATACCAAAAGAGATGGTAAAATTCGCCTTAGACTACGTTAGGAAATAAATTATACTACATTACAAGGAGATTTATCATGAAAGTTGGAGTTGTAGGAGCATCAGGTTATGTAGGAGGAGAAACACTTCGTCTTCTAGTTAACCACCCAGATGTTGAAATTGGTATGGTAACATCAAGACAGCATGTTGGAGAATATTTGCATAGAGTTCAACCAAGTTTAAAGGGATTCACAGATCTAACTTTTTCAGAATTAGATTACGATAAACTAACAGATCAATGTGATGTGGTATTTACAGCAGTCCCACACGGTACTGCAACTGAAATTGTAAAAGCACTATACGATAGAGGTATCAAAGTTATTGATTTGAGTGCAGATTATAGATTACATCAACAAGATGCATATGACAAATGGTATGGTTGGAAACACCCACATCCAGACTACTTACCAAAATCAGTGTTTGGAGTACCAGAACTACANAGNGAAGAAATCAAAAAAGCACAACTAGTTTCATGTCCAGGATGTATGGCAGTAACTTCAATGTTAGCATTAGCACCATTAATTAAAAATGACATCATAGATAGAGAACACATTATTGTTGATTCAAAAATTGGTTCTTCAGGAGCAGGTTCAGGTTCAGGGACAGCACATGCAATGCGTGCAGGAGTAATCAGACCATACAAACCAGCAAAGCACAGACACACAGGTGAAATTGAACAAGAGCTAAGTGAAATTGCAGGAAATAAAATTCGTGTTTCGATGAGTCCACATGCAGTAGATGTTGTTAGAGGTATTTTGTGTACAAATCATACATTTATGAAAAAAGATATCAGTGAAAAAGAATTATGGAAAATATATCGTCAAGCTTATGGTGATGAAAAATTTGTTAGATTAATTAGAGATAAAAAAGGATTATACAAATTCCCAGATCCAAAATTCTTAGTTGGTTCTAACTTTTGTGATATTGGATTTGATTTAGATGAGGATAATAATAGATTAATTGCGTTATCAGCATCAGATAATTTGATGAAAGGTGCAGCAGGTTCTGCGATTCAAAACATGAATGTTATGTGTGGTTTTGATGAAATGAATGGACTAAGATACACACCATTAACTCCGGTCTAGAAATGATTACTATCAAAATTGGCGGAAGTGTAGTAGATGATTTACATCCATCCACAATTAAAGATATTAAAAAAACTGCAGAATCAGAAGGCATTATCATAGTTCACGGAGGTGGAAAAGAAGTTACAAAAGTTTGTAAACAATTAGGTAAAGAGCCAAAGTTTGTAACATCTCCAAGTGGAATTAAAAGCAGGTATACAGATAAAGAAACTGCAGAAATTTTTACAATGGTAATGTCAGGCAGAATAAACAAAACTATTGTTCAAATGTTACAAAAAAATGGAATCAATGCAATTGGATTATCAGGAGTAGATGCAAAAATAATAGAAGCAGACAGAAAGAAAAGATTGTTAATTGTAAATGAAAAAGGTCGAAAACAAGCAATTGATGGTGGATATACAGGTAAAATTAAAAACGTAAATTCAGAATTTATCAAATCATTACTCAAACAAGGACTGACACCCGTAATTTCACCAATAGCAATTAGTGAAGAATCAGAATTTCTTAATGTAGATGGAGATAGAGCTGCAGCGTATGTAGCTGGAAGTGTAGGAAGTGATAAAGTATTATTCATTACAAATGTAGATGGATTATTAATGGATGAAAAAGTAGTACCAAAATTAACATTAGCAGAAGCAAAAGAAATTCGACCAAAAATAGGTCCAGGTATGGAAAAAAAGATTTTGGCTTCTACAGAAGCACTAGACATGGGAGTCAAACAAGCTTTTATCGCAAATGGTCAAAAAGAAAATCCTATTTCTTCAGCAATCACACATGATAATTGTACGGTGATTGAACATGAGTGAAGATCAACATATGGGAAATCTATATCAAAGATTTCCAGTTACAATTGAAAAAGGTGTAGGAGCTCATGTTTGGGATATCAAAGGAAAAGAGTATGTAGATTGTATGGGAGGATATGGAGTAGCTCTAGTAGGACATCAAAATCAAAGAGTCAATAATGCAATTAAAGAACAAGTAGACAAAATTATTACGGTTCACAGTTCATTGTACAATAAAACAAGAGAAGAGTTTTTAAAAAAATTAATTGAAATAGCACCAGAGGGATTAACACAAGTACATCTTAACAATAGTGGAGCAGAAGCAATTGAAGCTGCAATGAAATTTGCAAGAAAGTTTACAGGTAAAAAAGGAATGGTTGCAATGAAAGGATCATATCATGGAAAATCATTTGGGGCATTATCATTAACATTTAATCCAAAATACAGAAAAGCATTTGCACCATTAGTTGAAAAAGTTTCTTTTGCATCATTTGGAGACATGGATTCACTTCGATCAGTTATTGATGAGGATACAGCTTTCATAATTTTAGAACCAATTCAAGGTGAAAGTGGAATAATTGTTGCACCAGATGGATTCTTACAAGAAGTTAGAAAACTATGTAACGAAAAAGGAATTCTATTAATTTTTGACGAAATACAAGCAGGTTTAGGAAGAACTGGTCGATTATGGGCAGGAGAGCACTGGAATACAGTACCAGACATTTTGTGTCTTGCAAAAGGAATTGCAGGAGGAGTACCAATGGGTGCAACATTAGTTAGACCAGATATTTTAGCTGCAATAAGTAAAGGAGAACATTCATCAACATTTGGTGGAAATCCAATATCATGTGCAGCAGGAATTGCAGCTCTAAAATCAATAACAGAAGATGGATTAATTGAAAACTCTAAAAAAATGGGAGAAATGTTTAGAGAAGGATTAGAAAAATTAAAAGAGAAACATACGATGATTAGAGAGATCAGAGGAAAAGGACTAATGATTGGGATCGAAATGAAATTTGAAGTAAAAGATATTCTAATGGGATTAATTGAAGAAGGTGTTTTAATGCTATATTCAGGAAGAAATATTCTAAGAATATTACCACCATTAGTAATTAACGAAGAAGATGTAACAAAAGTTTTACATGCTTTAGATATTGTAATAGGTAGAGAGGAACAAAAAAGAAATGTACAAAGATAAAACAGACGAGAGAATTATTGGATATCTAAAAGAAGATGCTAGAGAATCATTTGTAGATATTGGTAAAAAATTAAAGCTTTCAGAATCAGCAGTTAGAAGACGAGTAAAAAATTTAGTAGATAGTAAAACAATTAATAAATTTACAATAGAGTTAGGAGAAGAAAATGTCACAAGNGCCATAGTATTGGTTTCAGTAGATTCTGCAACAGACACATCCAAAGTATCATTAAAACTTGCAAAATTAAATGGCGTAAAAACAGTTTATGAAATTACAGGACAATATGACATCACCACAATAATGAGTGCATCAAGTATTGCAGAAATTAACAATAGTATTGATGAATTGAGAAAAATTGCAGGTGTTGTAGATACCAATACAGTGATAATTTTAAAGAAAATTATCTAAAAACGAGTTTCGTTTTAAAATTTTAAATCAAAACTAATTTAGGATCAATTAGAATTATTTTCAACGTAAATAGTACGAATATGTTTATATCATCAATTTTGATAAACGAATTCAGTAATGAAAGATCCGAATCACTATGCAAATATCTATAACGCATATGAAAAAAATCCAAAAAAAATCAGAGTGTTAGATAGTACTCTAAGAGAAGGAGAGCAACATCCAGGAGTTTCATTTACAAATAAACAAAGAATCCAGATTGCATGGATGTTAGATTATTTTGGAGTGGATCAAATCGAGATATCCCCAATTGTATCAAAGGATCATCAAGAAGCAACTAAAACAATTATCAAACAAGGATTAACAGCAGACATTGTATCTCATGGACGTGCATTAAAAGGAGATATAGATATTTCATTAAGCTGTGATGCAAAATGGTGTGCAGCATATTTAGGAATTTCAGATATACATCTAAAAGAAAAATTACGCATTTCAAGAGAAGAAGCTTTGGAAAGAGCTGTAGGAACAGTAGAGTATGCAAAATCTCATGGATTAAAAATTAGATTTACAGTAGAAGATGGAAGTAGAGCAGAACCAGAATTTCTATTAGAAGTATGTAAAGCAATTGAAGATGCAGGGGTGGATAGAATTAGTCTTCCAGATACAGTTGGAATTTTACGTCCAATTGGAATGTATAATTTTGTTAAAAAAGTTANAGAAGTTGTAGACGTACCATTAGATGCACATGTTCATAACGATATAGGATTTGCAGTGGCAAATGCATTTTCAGCATGTGAGGCAGGAGTTGATCAAATTCATACCACTATTGATGGGATAGGTGAAAGAACAGGCATACCTCCACTTGCAGAAGTAGCAGTTGCATTAACTTACTTGTACAAATCACCAAATGACTTTAGATTAGATATGTTACTAGATTTATCTAAATTAATTGAAGATTATACAAAAATTGTGCCATACGATTCAAAACCAATTGTTGGATCATCAGCATACAAACACAAAGCTGGTACACACCTTGCAGCAATTTTGAAAAATCCAGCTGCCTATGAGCCAATACCACCAAGAGCCGTGGGCAATAGAAGAAGAATAGTATTTGGAGAATTAGCTGGAAAAACAGGCGCTGCTTATTTGATGTCATTATTAGGATTAAAGAAAGATGAGGCAGGTGCAAAAGCAGTTGCAGCAGGACTAAAAAATCTAAGAATGGGAGATTTAATAGAAATTCCACTTGAAGACAGACTAGAAAAAAAGATAATTAATGATAAATAAAGAGGAGAAATGAAAGAAAGATATGTCAAAATGTGAAGAATGTGATGCTGAGATCTCCATACCAAGTGATGCACTTGAAGGGGAAATTGTAACATGTCCAGAATGTGGCGCAAGTTTTGAATTAGCAAAAAGTTCAAATGGTTTCGATCTCAAGCCGGCCCAAACGGTTGGTGAGGATTGGGGACAGTGAATCCTGATGTTACAATTCTTTACGATTCCATACGTTGGGAAGAAAAAGCTCTACTAGAAGCAGGTAAAAAAAAGAACATCAACATACAGATNGTTGATTGTAAAAAACTAGCATTAGATTTAGAAAAAAAACCTGAAGACTATGGAGTAGTAATTCAAAGATGTGTCAGTTATTATAGAAATTTACATTCAACTGCAGCTTTAGAAGGGTTAGGAGTTAAAGTAATCAATTGTCTAAACACAGGGGTTTTTGCTGGAAATAAATTATTTACACACATGTTATTAAAAAAATTTGGAGTTCCAACACCAGATGCAACAGTTGCATTTTCAAAAGATGCAGCAATTGAATCATTAGAAACTAATGGATATCCCAAAGTCATCAAACCAACAGTTGGTAGTTGGGGAAGATTAATTTCAAAATTAAATGATAAAGATTCAGCTGAAGGTATAATTGAAAGTAGAGAAACAATGTATCCAATTTATCAAATTCATTATTTAGAAGAATTTGTAAAAAGACCTCCAAGAGATATTAGAGCAATTATGGTAGGAGATAAAATAGTTGCAGCAATTTACAGAAATTCAAAACATTGGAAAACCAATATGGCATTAGGAGGAACTGCAGAACCATGTAAAGTTACACAAGAAATGGAAGAGATGTGTATCAAAGCAAAAAATGCAGTTCAAGGAGATATTGTNGGAGTAGATTTAATGGAAAGTGAAGAAAAAGGGCTTGTCGTTCATGAAGTTAATAATACAACAGAGTACAAAAATACTGTAAGAGTATGTGATGTAGACATACCTTCTCTAATGCTAGATTATGCACTAAAAGTAGATAAATAAAATTGGACAATAATTTCACAGTAACTTCAAAGTTTGCAACAAAAATGCTAGAAAAAGCACTTCGACTTTACACACCATCTCTTAGTGAAAAACCAATGGCAGAATTTTTGGCAGATAAATGTGATGATTTAGGATTTGAAGATATACAAATTGATGAAGTAGGAAATGTAATTGCACAAAAAGGAACAGGATCTCCCAGAATAATGTTATGTGGACATATGGATGTAGTTCCAGGAAAAGTAAAAGTTAGAAAAGAAGGAGATTCACTTTATGGTCGTGGTGCATCAGATGCAAAAGCACCATTAATGGCAATGTT
>JGI26255J51710_1000288_pt1 | contig 20636 bp, 19 predicted proteins | sample SaaInlV_135m_DNA_2_FD_51710 | JGI IMG/M metagenome (IMG submission 51710)
GCGTTTTGCTGCCATTTTTTATGCTCCTTTTTAAGGGTGAATTATACATAAAAAATTGTCTTAAGTAGCTGTCCTAAAATTGGGTCTCACTTTAGGGGTCAGGTCTTTACTTTTGCACTCTCACTTCTGTTGAATTAAAGGGACACAACACTTAATTATTCTGCACTTCGTAATTAAAGGGACACAACACTTAATTATTGCCTCATTCCCACACTCCTGCGTGGGAATGCATAAAGGATGCTCACTCTGTTTGACGCTCCAAAAAGAGAAGCACCTCTCTCCACCACTCAACGGCTGCTCTAGTCCTTACTTTTAGCTAATTTTTCAGCGCCTACTGAAACTCGCTCCGCTCAAACACCAGTAGGCTTCTCCTGAAAAATCAGCCAAAAGTAAGGCGCAGCCAATTCGTTAAAGAGAAAGGCGCTTCTCTTAATTATTCTGCACTTAATTCATTCATAAAGAAAAGGATATCCATTTTGTTTACTTAATGATTAAACTTAAAGTAGGTTTTTGTATTGACAATAACTATAAAGGTAGTTAGAATAANCCTATGAACTGGGATGAGGCAAAACGATATAAAAACCTTTTTAAGCATGGTTTAGATTTTACCAATGCTAATTATGTGCTTAAGAATAAGTATAGATATGATGTTGATGTTGTTCGTAATAATGAAGAGTGTACTCAGTCTTTTGCTTATGTATTTGAGTATCTTGCTGTCTTGACGGTTGTTCATGTTGATGATGGCGAACGAATTATTAGTTTTCGTAAAGCAAGTAAAAGAGAAAAGGAGAAATATCATGAATGGCTCAGAAATGACTCGTGATCAAATATTAAAGGTGTTGGAAAAAGAGACTCCAAGTGGTGATTTTGTTTGGGATGGAGTTGATGAGGATGATCGTCCTTTAACTGAATATGAGATGAAAAGTGGTGCAGTTGGGTTTGTTAACAAGGGTGGAAGGCCTAAATCACTTAGCCCTAAGAAGTCCGCTACATTACGATATGATCAGGAAATATTAGATTTTTTTAAGGCTACAGGCAAAGGTTGGCAAACACGCATAAATGATGTCTTGCTTGAGTATGTCCATTCGCATTGACTCAAGAAAGGCACAAGAAAGGGGTCACGAGAAAGGGGTCAGGTCTTTACTTTTGCGTAATCCTATTGTATAATTTTATTTATGGCAAGACCGTTACGAATTGAGTTTGCAGGTGCGTTGCACCATATAACATCTAGAGGAAATAGTCGCGATCCGATTTTTTTGTGTGATTCTGATCGTGAATTATTTATGCAGGTGCTTAAAGAGTCGTGTGATATTTTTAACTGGAGTGTTCATGCTTGGTGTTTGATGGATAACCATTACCACCTTTTGGTGGGGACGCCGGAGGCTAATTTATCCAAAGGAATGCGCTATCTGAATGGGGTGTATACGCAACGCTTTAATCGTAATAATGCTCATATAGGTCACCTGTTTCAAGGTAGATTTAAGGGTATTCTGGTTGATGANGATAGGTATCTGCTTGAACTTGCTAGGTATATTGTTTTAAATCCAGTGCGTGCAAGAATGGTTGATAGTGCGGAAAGTTGGGCTTGGAGTAGTTATCGGGTGATGGTTGGACTGGTTCCTGCGCCAACTTGGTTTGATCGAGACTGGCTGCTATCTCATTTCGGGGAAGACAATAAAACAGCCATTTATGAATATATGAAATTTGTAGCAAATGGGGTTTCTCAACCATCGCCATGGAAAATGTTGCGAGGACAGATATTTTTAGGGGATGAGCAGTTTGTCGATGAAATACAGAGCAAATTTATCTCAAAAGATATGCCGTTAAGAGAGATTCCTGTTGTGCAGAAGAGAGCGATACCGCAACCTCTTGAGCACTATTCTGTAAAAAATCAGAGTAGAAATAAGGCGATCACTGAAGCATATTTTAGTGGAGGATATACGCTACAAGATATTGGAAATTACTTTGACCTGCATTATTCGAGTGTGAGTAGGATTATTCACAAGAGCTTGGATAGAGATGCAAAAGTAAAGACCTGACCCCTTTTTCACTATTTGGTAGCCAGCGCTTAATTAGTTTTTCACTGTTTGAAGCTATTGTTGGGTTGTCAATTTGAGTTAGTAGTATAGCTCCTTGCTCCTCTACTAGAGGTATAAGATGCTGGTCTCTTATTAAGTCAGCAAAACGCAGGAGAGGGATGCCAGTTTGACGTTTTCCTAGAAAATCTCCTGGACCACGCATCTCTAGATCTTTTTGAGCTATCTGAAATCCATCGTTGGAGTTGCGAATAGTCTGCAGGCGTTCGGTCGCAACTCTGCTTAGTGGTGAGCGATAGAGTAGTACGCAGCTGCTTTCCACTTTGCCGCGCCCAACTCTGCCCCGTAGTTGGTGGAGTTGGGAGAGTCCAAGTCTCTCAGAATTTTCTATAATCATTAAGCTTGCATTTGGGACATCTACTCCAACCTCGATGACAGTTGTGGCTACTAAAATATCTATATTACCTTGATGAAACTCGTTCATCACCTGCTCTTTCTCATCAGCTTTAAGTCTACCATGTACCAAGCCGATCTTTAGGTTGGGAAGCTGTTCCGTTATATTTTGTGCGCTATCTACTGCTGCTTGACATTGCAATATATCAGACTCTTCAATTAAAGGGCAGACCCAGTAGACCTGTTTTCCAGCAATACAGCTAGCGTGAACTCGTTCTAATATATCTTCACGGCGTGACTCTGGGATGGTTACAGTCTTAATTGGAGTTCTACCAGGCGGGAGTTCATCAATAACAGTGCTCTCTAAATCTGCATAGAACGACATTGCTAAGGTGCGAGGAATTGGGGTGGCAGTCATTATAAGTTGATGAGGTAGAGTTGCTGTTTTAGTATCTTCACCTTTCTGCTGGAGCGCAAGACGCTGCTCAACTCCAAAGCGATGTTGTTCGTCAATAATGGTTAGAGCAAGTTTTTTAAATTTAACCTCTTTCTGAAATAGGGCGTGAGTTCCAATTAATATATCAATCTCTCCATCTGCCAACTGCTCTAATATCTCTCTGCGTGCAGAGCCCTTTATCGACCCTGAAAGAAAGCTAACTTTAGGCTTAGATCCAATCTCTGTAAATTGAGATAACTGAGCTGTTATGTTTTTATAGTGCTGTTTTGCGAGAAGTTCAGTGGGAGCCATAAGTGCACTCTGTGCTCCAGATGCATATGCGTGAAGTGTAGCTATTAGAGCTACTACAGTTTTACCTGATCCAACATCACCCTGTAGTAATCTCTGCATAGGGTGAGGTTGTTGAAGGTCGGCAAGGATGGTGTCGGTAGCTCTCTGTTGAGCAGCAGTTAAACTGAATGGAAGCTTATTTAGAAATAGTTGTAGCCAGCTAAGATCAGCATTAAGAGGGGATGCATCTCTGAGTTTAATCTTATTGAGGAGTTGATGGAGTGAAAGGTGGCGTGCTAAGAGCTCTTCAAATACTATTCTATCTCGATATATATTTAACTGTTGTGTAGAGATGGTTGNCTCTGGGCGGTGGAGTGCGCGGAGAGCTTGCGGAAGAGTTGTTCCTCCAAAATTTTGAATTGAATCTAAAGTTGATTTAGGAAGATACTCTTCCACTTTAGTGAGGGAGATAGTAAGTGCTTGGCTAGTTAATGAGTAGAGAGTGCGTTGACGCAGACCCTCTGTGGTTGGGTAGATTGGAGTAAGGCTCTCTGCGAGTTTTGGGGAATTTTGATTGTCAGTTAAAATCTGATATTCAGGATGACTCATCTCTAAGATTGTGCTGCTTGCTCCGCTGCTGCGTACTTCACCAAAGCAGCGGACAACTTTACCTCTGCTCAGCGAGTTCTGCTGTACTCTGTTAAAGTGAAATAGTCTGAAAGTTATAGTGCCACTCCCATCTTCTACAGAGCAGAGAAGAGAGCGTTTGCGCCCGAAGCGAACCGAGCTTCCTGTTATCTCTCCTTCAATTACATACTCTGTGCCAGCCTCTAATTGAGATATTGGGGTTATTACGGTTCTATCTTGATAGCGCGTAGGGAGGTGGAAGAGGAGGTCTGCAACTTCATAGATGTTAAGTTTAGCAAGTCTCTCTGTTAGTTTAGGGCCAACTCCTTTGAGTGTGGATATGTCACTCAAATACCATCACTCCATCCATCTCAACCTCAGCATCTTTAGGGAGGGAGGCAACTCCAATTGCCGCCCGTGCAGGGTATGGCTCTGTGAAGTAACGAGCCATCACCTCATTGACTAGCGGGAAGTTTGAGAGATCAGTGAGGAATATATTTAGTTTGATGATGTCATCTAGAGTTCCTCCGGCAGCTTCTGCAACCGCAGTTAAGTTGTCGAAGACTCTGCTTATCTGCTCTTCAACTCCTCCAGTTACCATCTCCATACTCTCAGGAATGAGTGGGATCTGCCCAGATAGGTAGACGGTATTGCCGCTCTGTACTGCCTGCGAATAAGTTCCTATGGCTTGTGGTGCACTCTTGGTATGAATAATTTTTCTGTTCATTCTCTTAACCTCATTTTATACGGCGAATAGTTTTTACTGTTTTTAGTTTACGAATTGTACGAATTATAAGTGCTAGATGTTTCCGGTCAGATACTCTAATAGTTAAAGTTATGATGTTAACTTTGCCATCTTGGTCATCAACTGTTACATTATCAATGTTTGATTCAAGCTCCGAGATAGAGGTCGCTATTGTTGCTAGCACTCCCCTCTTATTAGCAACATCTACCCGAATTTTAGTCGGTAACTCTTGGCTGTCTTGGCTTGACCACTCGACTGGTACCCACTGTTCTGGATGGGTATGTAGATGGGATACATTGTTACAGTCATGCATATGGATAACTAACCCCTTGCCAGGCGTTATGTGTCCAATAATAGTGTCTCCATTTATGGGATGGCAACAGTTGGCAAAGTGAACTACCATCCCCTCAGTTCCGTGAATTGTTAATGGGCTACTTCGTTTTCTTTTTCTATCTTTGCGTTTTAATATTGGAGAGAGTACAGATAGTGGATTCCACCTACTTTTATGCTTGCTCTTTTGTTTGCCTTTACTATCTTCTAATCTATCTTTATTGCTGCAGCAGTGGATAATGTTACCAACCACTAGTTCAGCTATGCGTTGCCCCATTCCAATATCATTATAGAGTTTATCCATATTCTCTATTTTCATTTTATTTAGGAGTGTGGATATATCCATAGCTTTAAATTTAGATTCAGATATGTTGTTGTTTTGCAGGGCATTTGTTAAGAGCTCTCTTCCCAACTTTATAGCATCTTCTTGTTGTAGATTTTTTAGGTAGCTGCGGATGTTGCTGCGAGCTTTACTGGTGGTGACAAACTGAAGCCAGTTTGGATGAGGAGCTCTATTGGATGAGGTGGTTATATCAATGGTCTGTCCATTATATATTCTTGAATTTAGTGGGACTGGTTTACGATTTATTCTAGCAGCTATTGCATGATCTCCAATGTCGGTATGAATTTGATATGCAAAATCTAGTACAGTTGCTCCTCTCGGGAGGGAGATTATTTTTCCTTTAGGAGTGAAAATGTAGACCTCATCAGGAAAAAGATCAATTTTTACGCTCTCTAGAAATTCTATGGAATCCCCACTATTTTTCTGGAGCTCTAGTAGGTCTTGAAGCCACTGGCGTGCCCGCTGCCCAGTTTTATTGCTGTTAGATGTGATGTTATCAGAGCCTTCAGTCTTATAGTCCCAATGCGCAGCGATTCCATCCTCTGATACTTTATGCATTTCATGGGTGCGAATCTGAATCTCAACAGGAACTCCTTGTGGTCCAAATAGGATAGTGTGGAGAGATTGGTATCCGTTTGCTTTAGGGATTGCGATGTAATCTTTAAATTTGCCAGGAACAGGTTTATAGATCCCATGAACCACTCCAAGCACTTGGTAGCAACTCTCAATCGTTGGCACAATAATACGGAAGGCATAGACATCATAGATCTCACTAAAAGGTAGCTTTTGATCTTTCATCTTCTGGTAGATGCTATAGGTGTGTTTTTCACGCCCCTGTATATCTGCNCTTATCTCTGTGTCTGAGAGGCGCTGCTTGATAGATACTTCAATGGTCTCTAACACCTCCCTGTTATTGCCTCTTACTTTTTTGATTGCATCATTGAGTACTCGATGGCGGGCTGGGTAGTAGTTCAAAAAGCCGAGCTCTTTAAATTCGGTAGCAATTTTATTCATCCCTAAACGATGAGCTATTGGGGCATAGATCTCTAAGGTCTCTCTTGAAATGCGTCGTCTCTTTGCAGGTTTCATGCTAGTGAGGGTGCGCATATTATGGAGACGATCTGCAAGTTTTATTAGAATCACTCTAATATCACGAGTCATCGCCAACATCATCTTTCTAAAGTTTTCAGCCTGCATCTGCTTAGGGTCAGCGACTTGCAGGCGGGTCAGTTTACTTACTCCATCTACCAGTTCAGTAACATCTTTACCAAAGCGTTGAATCAGCTCTTTTTTTGGATGGTTAGTATCTTCTAAAACATCGTGGAGAATTGCAGCAATGATTGTGGTGTGGTCAATCCGCATCTCAGCAAGGATGCGAGCGACTTCAATGGGGTGGTATATGTAGGGTTCGCCAGTTAAACGATGCTGTCCATCGTGTGCCTCAGCAGAGAAGAGATAGGCGGCGTAGATCTCTTCAATATGCTTCTGATCTAGGTAGCTCTCAAGTAGAGATACTAGATCACTGATCAGAAACATGATACGATCTTTTTATTCTGCTTCTGCTTCTGTTACTGCCGCTACCGTTACATCAGTGGCTGTCTCGATCTCTTCTTCAGTAGGCTCTGCAGATTCATTAGATTCATTAGATTCATTTTTGTCATTGGTTTCATCTTCATCACTACTGATATCCTCTTCAGGCATTGCGTTAGCCGCATCTTTGGCTTTTGCAGTAATATCATCTAGAATTTCACGATTAATTAGGCCTGCAGCAATTTCACGAAGCGCAATGACTGTTGGCTTATCATTATCTTCAGGAACTAACGGAGCTCCACCTAGTGAGATCTGTCTTGCACGCTCAGCAGCGATTAAAGTCATATCAAAGCGGTTATCAATTTGTTCTAGACAATCTTCTACGGTAACACGAGCCATAACGATTTACTCCATCTCAATGAGATATTATTAGTTCAATAAGTTTAAAAGGTTGGCTATTGTATCTAAATATGATCAATTGAGCAAGCTAACAAGTAGTTCTTGGTGATTTTCTGCTTGGCGTTTCTGTTGAAGGCGGGTGGCTAGGAAGAGAGTTTTAAGCTCCTCTTTCGCCTGTTCGAAATCGTCATTGATGATTAGATAATCATATTCATCATAGTGTGCCATATCGCTCATCGCATCTTGTAAGCGTCTTGCAATAACTTCATCACTATCCTGTCCTCGTCCCTTAAGCCGTTCTTTGAGTGCCGGTTGGGATGGGGGAAGAATAAATATTGTGACAGATTCGGCTATTTTTTTGCGCACCAGGCGCGCCCCCTGCCAATCAATTTCAAGAATCACATCTACTCCACCACTTAAAGTATCATCTACCCAGAGTTCTGAAGTGCCGTAGTAGTTATCAAACACCTCCGCATACTCTAGAAATTGATCTTTCTCAACCCCACTCTTAAAATCTTCAATAGTTGTAAAGTTATACTGCACTCCATCTTCCTCACCTGGACGCGGAGGACGAGTGGTGTGGGAGATAGATAACTGAGCCCCATCAATCTCTTTGAGCGCCGCATCTAATAGGCTAGATTTGCCAGCTCCAGAAGGTGCTGAAATTATATATAGTGTTCCATTACTCAATTTTATTTACCTCTATATTTAACTTGTACTATTGTTCTATTGTTGAATATCTTAAATCTTATTACTCTNCTATACCGAGCAGAGTAAAGTTGTGGCGTATAGCATAGTTTAAAATTAGACTCTTTTGCAAATTCATTTTGAATATGGTTGCCAATTGCAGGATAATAACTATTTCGTGACCATTTTTGTGGTTCACAGTTTTTAATTTAAGGAGTTTACAGATGCGACCTAGTGCTAGAGAAGTTAACCAGATGCGAGATATTAAGATTACTAGAAATTATACTAAACATGCGGAGGGGTCGGTGTTGGTTGAGTTTGGTGAAACTAAGGTTATCTGCACTGCGTCTGTAGAGAGTAGAGTGCCGCACTGGTTAAAAGGTAAGGGCAAGGGGTGGGTTACGGCAGAGTATGGAATGCTCCCTCGTTCTACAGGAAGTAGAATGCGCCGCGAGGCTGCTGGTGGAAAGCAGGGTGGACGCACTATGGAGATACAGCGCTTAATCGGTCGTTCACTGCGCGCTGCAGTTGATCTGGATGCTCTTGGTGAGCAGATGATAACAGTTGATTGTGATGTTATTCAGGCTGATGGAGGAACTCGCACTGCATCAATAACAGGAGGTTTTGTGGCGCTTAGTGATGCGATTAACTATCTTGTCGAGAGTGGTGCAGTAGCTAGTAATCCTATAACTACTCCAATCGCCTCGGTGTCGGTTGGTATGTATAAGGGTGCAGCAGTTCTTGATCTTGATTATGCGGAAGACTCAAATGCAGAGACAGATATGAATGTGGTTATGGATAGCAGTGGTAAATTTATTGAGGTTCAGGGGACAGCGGAGGAGGCACCATTTAGTATGGATGAGATGCAGCAGATGTTAGTTCTAGCGCAACAGGGAATCGGAGAGTTGATCGAGCATCAGCAGGCTGCGCTTCAGTGAGTTTTAATAGGGGAGATAAAATTGTATTAGCAACAGGCAATCAAGGAAAAGTTCGAGAGCTTGGCGCACTTCTTCAAGAGTTTGAGGTGGAGGTTCTACCCCAGAATAAATTTGGCGTAAAGGAGGCAGAAGAGACTGGTCTAACCTTTGTGGAGAATGCTATTCTAAAAGCTCGCAATGCTGCAGCTCATACAGGGATGCCAGCAATTGCAGATGATTCTGGACTAGAGGTTGATTTTATTAAAGGCGCACCAGGAATATACTCTGCTCGCTATGCAACACTAGATGGAGAGAGTGGGGTGAGTGGAGATGGAGAGGATGAGGTGGGTGGAGATTTAGCTAATAATAAAAAGTTACTTCAAGTATTAAGTGCTGTTCCAGAGCAGGAGCGCACTGCTCGCTTTCAGTGTTTGATGGTCTATATGGAGCATCCAGAAGATCCTACTCCGCTAATAGCGCAAGGAACTTGGGAGGGGCACATTTTAACTGAGCCACAAGGTGATAATGGATTTGGTTATGATCCACTCTTCTTTGTTAAAGAACAGAACTGCAGTTCAGCCCAGCTAAGTGCAGAGGTGAAGAATGTTCTAAGTCATCGTGGGCAGGCACTACAAAAATTAGTGGAGATGTTACGCTGAGCCAACTCAACTTCACTGTAGCGATTCCGCTATCACTTTATATTCATCTTCCGTGGTGTCTGCAGAAGTGCCCCTATTGTGATTTTAATTCTCATAGTTTTAATGAGCCACCTCCATTTGCGCGATATGTGGATGCGCTGCTGGCCGATTTAGAGTCTCAACTGCCGAAGGTGTGGGGGCGACAGATCTACTCTATCTTTATTGGTGGCGGAACTCCGAGTCTATTTCCAGGAGTAGAGATTGAGCGTCTGCTCTCAGGAGTTCGCGCGCTCTTGCCGTTATCTCCATCTGTTGAGATAACGATTGAAGCAAATCCTGGTGCAGCAGATGTAGAGAGTTTTTCTGAATATAGAAGAGCTGGAGTGAATCGCCTCTCAATTGGAGTGCAGAGTTTTAATGATCAACAACTGAAGTTGATTGGGCGAGTGCATAGTGGAGATGAAGCGTTGAGTGCAGTAAAAATGGCTCGCCAAGTAGGTTTCGAGAATATAAATATTGACCTGATGTTTGGTTTGCCAGAACAGACTCAACGACAAGCATTGGCTGATCTACTGCAAGGGATAGAGCTTGGGGTTGAGCATCTCTCTTGGTATCAACTTACTTTAGAGCCAAATACACATTTTGGACACACTCCACCTCATACGCTACCGCAAGATGAGGAGGTGTGGCAGATGCAGCAGGAAGGAAAAAAGATATTGAGTGGGGCAGGATTGAAGCAGTATGAGGTTTCAGCATATTGTAGAGATAGTATCGAATGTCATCACAACTTAAACTATTGGCATTTCGGAGATTACTTAGGAGTTGGAGCTGGGGCGCATGGCAAAATCACAGATGTGGCTACTAGTACTATTGAGCGCACAACTCGTAGCCGCTCACCAGAGCGTTATCTGGCAGAGATTGAGCAGCAGCAAAGTGTGCATAGTGAAAGTGTGGAAGATGAAGATGTTATTCTGGAGTTTATGCTCAACCAGCTCCGCCTAAAAGATCCATTTACTCAGCAACAATTTGAGGAGCGGAGTGGGCGTAGTTGGAGTGTGGTTGAAGATAAAATCAAGCAAGCGTCTATAGATGGGCTGTTAGAGGTTGAGCCAGAATCTGCAGAAGATATAGGGTCGAGAGGAGTAAGAGTTAAAGTTTCTGTTCACGGCGAGAATTTCCTAAATGATCTACTCTCACTTTTTAGTTGAAACTAGAGTAATATAGAGAGAGTTGATTAATATTTTAGGAGAAATATGAGATGAAAATAAGATTTAATAGAGGTGAAAAGTAGTGAATAGTCTGGGTGATTTTAAGTTAGATCAGCGTATGCTGCGCTATAGTCAGTTTGTGCCTAAGCTCTATAATCTATGTCTATCTCTTGGATTCGAGGCAGGTAAAATAATGCCGTCACGAGCTTTCTGCTCAGATGAGAATCAAGGTTTCCCTATTATTCTTATCGCTAAACATTTCGGTGCTTTTCCGTTTAACCACGGCAGAGTTGGTGGTATTGTAGCAACAGATCGGCATGGACCANATGCGCATCATGGAGAGGATTTAGTAATTATTCAGGCAAGTCATGTCGGTTATGATCCTGAGTTTAAAAGTTTTGGTAGTTACTGCAGATTGCAGACCCATAATTGTGAATCTACTTCAGATTGTGGCAAGATAGCTGGAGTATCTGAGTGGTATATAAAAGAGTATCGCTTTGCGTGCGAAAATATTATTATAGAGAGGGATGGTGATGAGCTGTTGGCCACTATAGATAATATGTTGCTGGATGAGAGGANAAGTGAAGGGTTGCTTCTTGAGTTAGGTAAAATTATAGAAGTAGATGAGGTTGGCGGTTACTCTCCTCTAAATGTTCGCAGCACCTCAAAGCAGTTTAAATTGAAAGCTGAGTTTGCGCTTAATTTTTCTACTCTTGAAGATGGAGAAACTCAAGTTGTTGGTGGTGCATTAAGTGCAGAGCTATTCTCCTTTAAGCGTAATATTATTGATGAAGATGAAGGGCATGACCACCTTGAGAGAAACTTGCTTCCCAAGATGCCATATATCGTTACCTCTTCTACCCCTGCGCTACTCGCAGCACAGATAAATTCTCAAGTTGAGTTTGATAGAGCATTCCGTACTATTATGCAAGATGACTCTTACTGTGNAAAACGTCTTCTCTTTATTTCTGGTATTAATATAGATATATCTCCAGAGATTGGGCAGACCTTTCCATTAACTAAGTTTGTTCCATGGGCAGCATACTATCAAGATTTAGATGGATCAACGGTGATCTATGAGCAGGATGAGTTATGGGATCTTATGAGTGTACAGTCTTCTGATAATCCTGACCAGATAGATTTAGAGCAGGCTATTGNGCAGATGGAGGCGTTAGAAGAGATTGCTGTTGAGGTTAAAGATAGTTAGACCAGTCATGCTCTCCCTTGCCAAAGACGAAAAAGTGAGGGTTAAGGAGTGACTCTTTTGTATTGTAACGAAGTGGGCGCATTGCTGTGTCAGTAAGTTGTCCGCCAGACTCCTCTACAATGCACTGTGCAGCAGCAGTGTCCCACTCTGAAGTTGGCCCTAAACGGGGGTATAGATCCGCTTGACCCTCTGCTATAAGGCAAGATTTTAGAGAACTTCCCATCGGAAATATTCTGTGTGATCCCACCTTGTCTAAAAAATTTGTGATAACCTCATTGCTATGGGAGCGGCTTCCTGCAACTACTAGCTGCTCCTCTGATGGGTAACGGGCTTCAATTTTTTCTGCAGGAGAGTCTGGCATCTTTTTCCAAGCGCCACCGTTGCGCCAAGCATAGTAGAGAATTGAGTTTACTGGAACCTGAATCACTCCAAGAATAGATTCACCTCTATCTATAAGCGCGATATTTACGGTAAACTCTCCATTCTGTTTTATAAATTCACGAGTCCCGTCTAGTGGGTCGATAAGCCAGTAGCGATTCCAGCTTGAACGCTCGGCAAAACTTATCTCATCCGACTCTTCAGAGAGTACTGGTATATCCGGGGTTAGTTTTGCAAGCCCTTTGGTAATGATGTTATGAGCAGCCAGGTCTGCCTCAGTCAACGGAGTATCATCTTTCTTATCAGTCACTGAAAATCCGCTCTCATAAACTTTTAGAATTCCAGCTCCTGCCTCTTCGGAGAGTTTAATAATATGTTTGACTATCTCTGCTAGATCTAACTCTTTGCCAATATCTGAATTAATCATAACTACACATCTCCTCTCATTATATCCCGTACCATATATAGAGCTGCGATTGTTCGTGCTTCAGTTACATCATCTCTTACGATAAGTTCGTTAAGTTTGTTTAGTTTCCAAGGTACAACCTCAATCTCTTCAGGTTCATCACCCTCTAATTTTTTAGGATATAGCTCGCTACACAACACAATATGGGTAGTGTGACTTAAGTATCCAGGTGCTACGGTTACTGAATCTATATGGCGAAGATGTTTGGCTCCATATCCAATCTCCTCCATCATCTCTCTATTTGCCGCATCTATAATTGATTCGCCGTCATCTATCTTTCCTTTAGGTAGAGCCAGTTCGTAGCGTTCCACTCCCGCGGCATATTCACGAATCAGTAAAACTGTTTCAGCATCAAGCATTGGTACTATTAATACGGCTCCACGCTTAGAGCCTGTGAGTCTCTCCCACTCCACCTCTGTGCCATTTGAAAAACGAAGTCCAATCGTCTCGACTGTGAAGAGNCGGCTCTTCGTACACACTTCTCTCTTCGTAATTTGTGGTGGTGTCTGCTTCTTATTCATAATATTTTAATCATACTTTATAATGGTAATAAGTGTACCCTATTCACTACATTAACAACTAAACATTAAAATTTATACTACTATGGTCAATTGGGCGCAAATTAAAACTGTTCTTCTCGATATGGATGGAACTCTGTTGGATCTTAATTTTGACAACCACTTCTGGTTGGAGCATGTTCCATTGCGTTTCGCAGAGAAAAATAGGATCTCACTAGATGAAGCTAAGAGTGAGGTCTCTGGCCGTAGTAGAGCGATTGAAGGAACGCTCAACTGGTACTGTATAGATTACTGGAGTAAAGATCTTGAGTTAGATATTTTACAACTTAAAGAGGAGGTGCATCATCTGATAGCAGAGCACCCTAATGTACGAGATTTTTTGCAGGAGGTTCGTAGTTCTGGAAGAAGAGTTGTGATAGTTACTAACGCACACTCTAAGAGTTTGGCACTTAAAATGCGCAAAACTGAGCTTGCCCCATATCTTGATGCCGCGTACTGCTCCCACGATTTTGGCTTACCAAAAGAGGAGCCAGAATTCTGGTCTAGGTTTCAGCAGGAGGAACCATTTGATCCACAGCATACTCTATTGGTAGATGATAGTCTAAGCGTACTTCGTTCTGCAGAGCGGTATGGAATTGCTCATCTACTGGCGGTGTATAAGCCAGATACAAAAAATCCCCCAAAAGATGTAGGGGATTTTATGGCTATTAATGGATTTGGGGAGCTGCTGCCAGTCCCACCACTACTGTAACTGAGAGGTATCTACCTTCTTCTCTGTCCACCAGTATTTGGTTTTCTACCCCTATTCCGAGTTGGGCGTTTTACCGGTGGTTTAAGTTCCGCCAGAATATCTGCGGTAATAGATCCAACAGGAATTTTATGTTCAACAAAGCTCTCAATATCTGGAAGGGAAAATGAGTATTTCTCACAGGCAAAGCTAATCGCATCACCACTAGCACCAGCGCGTGCGGTACGCCCAATGCGGTGAACATAGTCCTCTTGATCTTGAGGTAGGTCATAGTTGAAAACATGACTAACCTCTGGAATATGGAGGCCGCGTGCTGCAACATCAGTCGCAACTAGAACAGCCATCTCTCCGTTCTGAAATTTTTCTAGCAGCTTCTGGCGCTTGTTCTGGGGCACATCACCAGATAATACTGCGGTCTTGTATCCATTCCCCTCTAGAAAACTCCAAACTTTATCCGCTTCAAATTTTGTATTCACAAAAACTATACTGCGCTCTGGTCTGAATTTGTTCATCATCCCAATTAATAAGGGAATTTTTTCTTCGTTAGCGGGGTAGTAGATGCTCTCATCTACTTTTGCAGCAGTCATCTCTGCCTCAATCTTAACCTGCTCTGGGCTGTTCATATGGTCGTAGGCAAGCTCCATAACTCTAAATGAGAGGGTTGCTGAGAAGAGCATACTCTGGCGTTTACCAGGTTTAGGGGCGCGATTGAGGAGGAATCTAATGTCCTTAATAAAACCAAGGTCAAACATGCGGTCAGCCTCATCGAGCACTATCACCTCTGCTGCTTTGAGATCAAAGACATGTTTTTTGAAGTAGTCGATAACTCGACCAGGAGTACCGATAAGAATATCAACTCCATCTTCAATAGTCTGGCGCTGTTCGTCATAGCCAGTACCGCCGTAAGCTAGACCAAATTTGAGTTTAGTGAATTTTCCAAGCTCAACTGCGTCTTTATGAATTTGGATTGCAAGCTCTCTAGTAGGGGCAAGCATCAGGGATCGTGGTTGGTTAGCTTTTTTCCACTCTGGAGGTTTCTCTCTAATTAATCTATCCATTGTGGCGAGGAGAAATGCTGCGCTCTTGCCCGTACCAGTTTGCGCCTGTCCAGCTATATCTTTACCGGCAAGTGCTAATGGTATAGTTTCTGCTTGGATCGGAGTGCAGTATTGAAACCCAATCTCCTCAATCCCCTGTAGGAGCTGGGGAGAGAGTTTTAGGGTTGAGAATTTAGTATTTGATAAGTGTGAACTGTTGTCTATATCTTTTTCTATTGTGCTATTCATAGCCGTAGAGAATAGCAGAAACTTAAAGAGCGCGTATGATTGACTAGCTTAATGTAAAATTGAGTTGCTGCTATAATTTGGTTTAAGATGCGCAAAAAACAGCATTAGTACATAAAATTATCTAATTACTCTATATATGGTTTAGTAGGAGGTGAAAGTTGATATATTAATTAATATCAATAATTTAGTATTTTTTTTGTTTAGTGTGGAGGAGCAGTAAGGTGAAATAAATGGTTGCATTATTGTGATTATTAAGCTGAAATAGTCAATACAGAGATGTGATTGAGTATGTAATTCACTCAACACAATAGATAATTTCAATACAGAATAATTTCAATACAGAATATAATTGTTCTTAAAATAACATTCCCATAAGGAGAGATAAATAATGAGTGACAGTATTGTCTATATCAGTGATGATAGTTTTGATGATGAAGTTTTAAAAGGCGAACTGCCTGTGTTGGTAGACTTCTGGGCGGAGTGGTGTGGTCCGTGTAAGATGATTGCGCCAGTGCTTGAAGAGATTGCTGGTGAGTATGCAGGAAAAGTCAAAGTAACAAAACTCAATATTGATGAGAATCCAAATACTCCACCTAAGTTCGGTATTCGTGGTATTCCAACCTTGATGCTCTATAAAGATGGAGAGGTAGAAGCAACTAAAGTTGGAGCTGTGAATAAATCTCAGCTTGCAGCATTTTTAGAAGAGAACTTATAATTTATAGCTTATAACTAATTTGTAAATCCACGCCTATAGATGCAGAATATCTCTATAGTCTAAGATTCATAATCTATGGCGTGTTATCACTGTGTTGTTCAATTCGAACATTCAGCACAGGTCGTACTTAATTTTTTTATTTCAACCAAACTTCCATATAGGAAACTAAACCATAATGAATCTAGTAGAACTAAAGCTCAAGAGTGTTCCTGAGCTGCAGGCAATTGCACAAGAGAAAGATATCAATCTTCAAAACCGTCAGAGAAAACAGGATCTGGTATTTACCATTCTAAAGGGGCTGGCTAAACGAGGCGAGCATATTGAGGCTGGCGGAGTGTTGGAGATATTGAAGGATGGTTTCGGATTCTTGCGCTCTGCTGATAGTTCATATCTTGCTGGACCTGATGATGTGTATGTGTCGCAAAATCAAATTAGGCGTTTTGGGATTAGAACTGGAGACTCAGTAACTGGTACTGTACGCGCTCCAACTAAGAAAGGTGAACGCTATTTTGCTCTGCAGAAGGTGGACAGTATAAATGGTGAAGATCCAGAAAAGGGTAAGAATAAAATTCTATTTGAAAATTTAACCCCGCTTCACGCCAATGATAAACTCACAATGGAGCGAGGAAATGGTAGTACAGAAGATCTCACCGCTCGTCTAATTGATATAGCATCTCCTATTGGTAAGGGGCAGCGAGGGTTGATTGTATCTCCACCTAAAGCTGGTAAAACAGTAATTATTCAAAATATAGCCAAAGCGATTGAGCAGAATCATCCAGAAGTAGAGATGATCGTGTTATTGATTGATGAGCGTCCAGAAGAGGTGACTGAGATGCAGCGTTCAGTAAAAGGGGAGGTTGTATCTAGTACATTTGATGAGCCGCCATCGCGCCATGTACAGGTTGCAGAGATGGTGATTGAAAAAGCGAAAAGGCTGGTTGAGCATAAGAAAGATGTAGTTATCTTGCTTGACTCAATTACTCGTCTAGCTAGAGCCTACAATACAGTTGCACCATCTTCAGGTAAGGTTCTGACTGGTGGTGTAGACGCTAATGCCCTGCATAAACCAAAACGGTTCTTCGGTGCGGCGCGTAATGTAGAGGAGGGCGGTAGTTTAACTATTGTTGCAACAGCGTTGGTCGAGACAGGATCGAGAATGGATGATGTGATATATGAAGAGTTTAAAGGGACAGGTAATATGGAGCTTCACCTAGATCGCCGTATTGCTGAAAAGAGAGTGTTCCCAGCAATCAATATCAATAGGTCTGGAACGCGTAGAGAAGAGCTCTTGACTAATGCTGATGAGTTGCAAAAGATCTGGATATTGCGTAAAGTACTTCATCCAATGGATGAGTTGGCAGCGATGGAATTTGTGATTGAAAGGTTGCGTGCAACTAAATCAAATGCAGATTTCTTTGATGCAATGAAGCGTTGATTGGAAGTGAGCAATATTTATTGAGAATTTTTATATAATATTTTAATAAATGGGTTGCAACTACTGTTTTTTAGAGTATAATCTGCACCCTTGTTTTAGAGTAATTATTAATATACATTATAAGTAGAGAAGAGAAAAGTCATGAAAAGTGGAATCCACCCTGAATATACAGAAGTCAATGTAACTTGTAGCTGCGGATACGCATTTACAACCAGCTCCACTATGTCAGATGACAAGCTACATCTAGATGTATGCTCAAAGTGTCACCCATTCTTTACAGGTAAACAGAAGATTGTAGATACTGCTGGACGAGTTGATAAGTTCAACCAAAAATATGGCAGTATGTAAACTTACTCTGCTATTGTAGTATTATAAAAAGGCGTCTCACTAATGGTGAGGCGCCTTTTTTAATTTAATGATTTGGTAAACTATAAACAACTTAAAATTTTGATAAAAAACTCTGCAACTGAATAGTTATAAAACTCTAATATAAAGAATATGCCTTTTACGCTTCACACTTCTAATAAAACAGAAAACCTCTTTTCTCATCTTGCTATGGTTTTGGAGAGACCGCTATCATCACCATTTAAGGAGGAGCTCTTTCTTATTCAGTCTCAAGGTATGGAGCGCTGGTTGTTACAGATGTTAGCTGACCGTTTTGGAGTGTGGGGTAACTATCAATTTCTTTTTCCGGCACGGTTCTTTAATACTCTCTCTTTTCAAATTGGAAGAGGGTTAAACCCTGCTGCGTTTGAGCGTGAAAATATGGTGTGGAGGTTTGAGCAGGCTCTGCGTAGTGATATAGTTAATAGATTTCCAGAGTTGGAAAACTATATTGGAGATGAAGATTGTGAGACAGCAAGTGCTAAAGGTAGAGTTGAAAGACGGCGTTTTCAGTTGGCACAACAGTTGGCGCAGATATTTGATCAGTACCAAATTATGCGCCCAGATTGGCTCGCAGATGGTGTAGATGCTCCGTGGAGCGACTCTCCTTGGCAGAAAGAGCTTTGGGATCAGTTATTACACGATATGAAGAGTAGTGGCGAGAAGATAGTTGATCGTGGGCAATCATGGTTGCAGGTGATTGAGCTGATGCGAAGTATAGAGGTTGGGGCTGAGTTTGCTGATAAAATTCCAGAGCGAATATCTCTGTTTGGGATAAATACTATGCCACCACTATTTCTTAATTTTATCCAAGCATTATCTCTGCATACTGATATTCATCTCTATCTATTGCAACCGTGTGGAACTTATTGGGCAGATATAAAATCTAGAGCTCAACTGAAGCGAGATCAACTCTACTCGCTCTCTATCTCTAACTTAGATAGTGACGATATTGGTAGTGAAGAGGGGNAATCTCACCCTCTGCTATCTCTTTTAGGGCAGCAGGGGAGAGACTTTCAACAGATGATCTTGGAGCAGGGAGAGTTTGATTGGGAGTTTGATAGTTTTGAAGAGGAGGCGGGTGGAGTTATAGATAGTGCCGCCAATGAGCCTGAAACCCAACTTCATCGTTTGCAAAGTAGTATTGTTAGAGGAGAAGATCCGCGTTATCAGTTTGATAACAATAAACTAATACCAGCAGATAACTCTATCTCACTTCACAGTTGCCACTCTCCGATGCGAGAAGTTCAGGTACTAAAAGATTACCTATTGTTGAAGTTGGATAGCGATCACAATATAGAACTCCGCGATATTGTAGTTATGGCTCCGGATATCTCTATTTATGAGCCATTTATCTCTGCTCTTTTTAATGACGAAAACTTCCGCTACTCTGTTGCAGACCGTAGTTTGATGGATAGTAACTCTCTGCTAAATAGCTTTATTGAGTTGTTAAAAGTTTTGATAGGTCGTTTTGAGTGGGATTCGGTAATTGAGTTGCTGGAGCGAGACAGTATCTATCCAACATTTAACCTTACAGAAGATGATCTCTCTACTATTAGGTTCTGGATTGGGGAGGTAAATATTCGTTGGGGAGTAGATGCGCAACAGCGTAAAAAAATGGGGCTACCAGAGATCTCTCAAAATAGTTGGGATGCTGGTTTGAGTCAACTAATAATGGGCTTTGTAATGCAGGAGAGAAGTGTTGAGATTGAGGGTGGAGGAGCGCGTCCACTTGGGGGGTTGGACTATTTTGTAAGAGATATTCTCTTTAAGAGTGCTAACAAGTTTGAGGAGAACTTCACCCTTAGGCAGTGGAGTGAACACCTTTTATTGCTGATTGATAGAATATTTATAGCAGAGAGTGATAGTGTGGATGAGAGAGAGCTCAACTCTCTTCGCAAGACTATTGAGGGGATGAGCGAATTCCCATCTGAGAGTAGTTACTCTCTAGCGGTGGTGATTGAGTGGTTAGAGAGTAGTAGCAGTGAACAGAAGAACAAGTCAGGATTTATGGATGGGCAGCTCACCTTCTGTTCAATGCTCCCGATGCGCTCTATTCCATTTAAGATGATAGCTCTGCTCGGACTCAACGATGGCGAGTTTCCAAAACTAGGGCGTAGTCCGAGCTTTGACCTTATGAGTTCAAATAGCGAATTGCCAAATCGTGGTTATCGTATTGGAGATCGCTCTAGTAGAGTAGATGATCGTTATCAGTTTCTTGACTTAATAATGTCAGCTCGTAAATCACTCTATCTTAGTTATGTTGGACAATCTTTAAAGAGTAACACTCCTATTCCACCATCAGTAGTTGTCGCAGAGTTGCAGGAGGTGGTGGAGTTGAAGAGTGTGGTTGAGGCTATGCACCCATTCTCTCACCGCTACTTCTCTTCTGGAGATAGAGGTGGTAGTTTGAGGAGTTATGATCAATATGCAGCTAAAGCTGGAGATGCCCTGAACAGCAACTGTAGAAAAAAACAGAAATGGTGGAGGGGAGGGAGTCTAGAGACCAGCTCTACTGAACTCAATTCTCAACAGGGCAGCTTAGTTGAACTTAGAGATCTGCTCTCATTCTATCGGGATCCACAAAAGCACTTTATCAATCGAGTAGTTGATCTCCACTATACTGACATTCAGCAGTCAGTAGAGAGTGCGGAGCCTTTTGATATCGATGGGCTGGAGAAGTATGAGATAGAGAGAGTGATACTGAATACTTTAATGAGAGGCGAGAAAGGTGCGTCAAGGAAGAGTTTGGCAGAAAAAATATTGGCAAGTGGTGGATGGTTGAGTGGAGAAATTGGCGCGCAGAAAATAGAAGAGACGCTCGACAGTATAGAGCTGTTTTTAGTGGAGTGGGAAAAAATAGATATTGGTGAGCGGATAGCTCCTCTTACTGTTAAGCATAAAATTGTAGGAGAGAGT
>JGI26255J51710_1000312_pt1 | contig 19724 bp, 16 predicted proteins | sample SaaInlV_135m_DNA_2_FD_51710 | JGI IMG/M metagenome (IMG submission 51710)
ACAACCAAATTCTTAAATTTCAAAATTATTCAGAAAGAAATACTAATCTATTCCTAATAACTTTCTTCTTTTTGTAGCCCAAGTCTGGATAAGATGATCAGCCGCTAAACCTATAAAGGCGATACAAAATCCGAGCACAAGTCCTTTTCCTATACCCTGTTTATTTGACAAGGATTCTAAAATCCCCTGACCTAAGCCTTCGGTACCAATCAATGCACCAATAACGACCATGAACAATGCAAAAATAAGCGTTTGATTAAGTCCAAGCATTATATGAGGAAAGGCAAGAGGGTACTCTATTTTAATTAATCTCTGAATACGATTAACGCCCGACATTGAGCCTGCNTCATGCATATCTTTTGGCACACTTCTAAGGCCCTCTATTGTATAACGGGTAGCTGGAACAGTTGCATATACAATCATCGCTATAACCACAGAGGTATCCGTTATACCAAAAAGAATAATAACTGGAATTAANTAGATAAATGAAGGGAGGGTCTGAAAGGTGTCACAGACCAATAAAACTATTTTACTTGCTCGATCATTACTAGCAGACAGGGTTCCAACAGTTACACCGATAACGCCAGATACAATAACGCAAACAGTAGCCGTATANGAGGTAATGAGTGCCCTATCCCACCACTCAGTAAGAGCGATAAATAGTAAAAATCCACCGACAACAAGTGCTGATCTAATACCACCAATAATATAACCAACACCCATCACCAACGTAAAAGTGGCAATAACCGGCATAGCAAGATATGAGGCTCTCATTGGTAATAATACATCGACTATAAACCACTTATTAAAGCCTTGTAGACTCCAGAAAAAAGTCTCCAAAAACCAATCAATACCAGACTGAAAAGTATCAGCCATACTGATACCTTTGTTGTANGGTATTTGATATAAATAATTAATATCCCCTTTAAAAATAAAAGAGCCAATGTAGGCNAATAAAATACCTGCAAAAAGGATAACGAGAAAAANTAACGAGTATTTATGTCGCTGCATAAAAGGAAGCTCAGCAAAATAGTCAGTCTGCTTGTTAGCCCAAGCCAAAGAAAATTTATCCAAAACAACGGCAATCANNACNATACAAATTCCTAGCTGGAGAGCNGCNCCCACCCAAAGATTATTAATGGCGAGCAATAAATACCAACCCAAACCCTTGGCTCCAATAAAAGAGGAAATTACTGCCATAGCTAAGCACTGCATGATTACNTGGTTAACACCAATTAAAATATCAAACCTNGCGGATGGGATTAGCACTTTAAATAAGAGTTGATAATTAGTACATCCACTCATCATGCCTGCCTCTACAACTTCTGGNGATACCTTCTTAAGGCCTAGCAGTGTGAGACGAATCATTGGAGGNGTTGCAAAAATTATGGTTGCAATACATCCAGCATGATCTCCAATTCCAAAAAATACGCCTACAGGAACCAAATAAGAAAAATGTGGCATTGTCTGCGTAATATTAAGAATAGGCGCCAGAACTTTTTCAGTTGCTGAACTTTTGAATGCTAGCACTCCTAGAGTCAAGCCTGAAATAAAAGAAACTGGTGCTGCGACAAATATCAGCGAGAGTGTCATCATGGCAGGCTCCCATGCGCCAAAAACCACAATATATATTGTTGCAAAAGCGGCCAAAAAAGCAAGTCCCCATCCTTTTAAAGCGTAACCAACCATAATTGCGGTAGCTGAAACAACCGTCCACGGTAGTGCTGGCCATTTAGCCCACTCATTCTCACTAATAAAATCCCAACTAGTAAAGGCAACAATAGTTTTAATGCCTCCCAATAGAACTTCACGAATAAAATCAATAATAAAAAGTATTGAGCGCGAAAAACCTCTAGTTATTTCTTTTATCATGGCAGAGAATTCATACTCCTCAATGTCAGGGTCATAAACCTCGACCGGCCAAAAATCAAACATCAAAAACCTAGCAAAATGATGAATAATTGATGGTAAATCCCAAAAACTAAATGTAGCTGGTTCTAAAAAAATCCATGTAAATAGAGTGGGTACGATGAATAAACCACCAAAAATTCCTATAAACACATAGATGCATAACTTGTTCCAATTCCTTTTAAACCAACTTGAAGCTGAAACTCTCCATCTTTTGATGCTGAATGATAATTTTTATATGAAAGTCCAGCAATAATAAATAACATAGTTAATAGATACCCTATCGAGCTACTTATCACTGGATTATAAAAGTGCATCTCAGGTATGCGTATGAATTGAGGCGGCAATTGCCCCCTAAATATCATACTGATAGAATCAGAAAAACTGGCAACAGCATGTATTTCACCTGATTCAACTTTATTACTAAAGCCATCACGTAGTTCTAGATAACCGGCATACTCACCTGTCATCGACATGAGAATAAAAAATACGATTATAAGAGCACCAAATTGTACTAATTTAGGATGCTTTGTTAAATAGTCCATAGCTCTTTATTTAATGTTTTTCTTCTTAATGAGTAGTTTCACCAAACAACGTATGAATCACTTTAGAATAGTGCAAGGTTCCAACTATTTTATCGTTTTCATCTACAACAACAACGGGTTTATCTTCATTCAGTACAGCTTCTGCAACAGTTTCAATAATGGCGTCCTTGGAAACCCTTAGATCGCTTAATTCTTCTGAACTATCGACTGGATCCATCACTGACTCAATCTTAAGTACCTTCTCTCTTGGCACCTCTTCGGTAAATTTACGGACATATTCAGTTGCTGGATTAAGAACAATGTTGGCAGGAACGTCAAGTTGCTCAATAATGCCATCTTTCATAATCGCAATACGATCGGCAAGCCGAAGTGCTTCGTCAAAATCATGCGTTATAAATAATATTGTTTTATTTAAAACGCCTTGCAACCTTAAAAATTCATCTTGCATTTCTTTACGAATTAAAGGATCTAGAGCCGAGAAAGGCTCATCTAAGAACCAAATATCAGGCTCAACAGCTAATGAACGAGCAATACCTACACGTTGTTGTTGACCACCAGATAACTGCCTAGGAAAATAATTTTCACGNCCAGTAAGNCCAACAAGGTCAACCATTTCCTTGGCTCTTGTCATAGAGTCTTTTAACTTGTTACCTTTAACTTGAAGNGGAAAGGCAATATTTTCTAATACGGTTTTGTGAGGTAATAANGCAAAACTTTGAAAGACCATGCCCATTTTGTTTCGTCTCAACTCAATAAGCTCTTTATTGGTCATGGCTATTAAATCTTCGCCATCAATAAAAATATTTCCTGCNGTTGATTCTGTTAATCTAGATATACAGCGAAGAAGGGTTGATTTACCAGATCCTGATAGCCCCATAACGACAAGCATTTCTCCTTGATAAACTTCAAATGAAGCGTTATTAACGCCAACTACGCAACCCGCTTCTTGAAAGACTTGCGCATCAACTTTACCGTTTGCTTCATTGAGCATTTTTTCAGCATTTTCACCGAAAATTTTGTAAACAGACTCACACTTTATGACGGGTTTTTCTTTCTTAGAAGTAGATTTATTTGTAGACATAATTAATTACCTATTTATCCTTTAACATACACAATAATACCCACATTTTTACTTAAATGTTTTACTCATTCTATAACTAACAAGTTTAATTGCTCAATAAAAGCAATTATTAATGGAAGGGTTAAAAAAACTCCCCTTATCTNTAAAAAAACAAGGGGAGAATTTTTTTTATAACTAGTTTATTCCTTTTTAAAAACTAGGAAAAAACATTAAGGTCTTTAGTTTGTAAATTTCGCTATAACATCTTGATGCTCAGCATACCATTTATCAGCAGCATCTTCATAAGTCATACCATCAACACTAACTAACGCAGCCATTTGACCTATATCAGTTGTAGTGAAAGATAACTTACTAAACGCTTTGTATGCTTTTGGATGAGTCTTAGGGAACTTGTAGTTCGCAGCTTTCTTCAACCAACCTAACATTGAGCCACAACCAGTAGTTTCCAAGGTTCCACCTTCAGATAATCTGCATCCTTCGTAGTATGGAGGAAACTCAAGGAAAGTAAAACCTTCAGCGTCAGTCCAGTTTGGAGACCAGTTAAAGATAATAGTACCTCTACCTTCTAACTTAGCCGCAGCCAGTTCAGCCCAAAGAGCATCACCAGTACCAGCAAACTTAACCATGTATTGGTCATCAATTCCTAGACCTTTTAGACGGTTAGGGAATACATCGCCGTGCCAACTTGAAGGACCTTCTAAGATACGACCTTTACCACCAGAGTCGGTAGTTGCAAAGACATCTTGACAGTCTTTAAGAGCTTCCCACCACGGTAGTCCAGGGCACAAGTTTTCATCGATTACCCATGTAGGCATACCAATCTCTTCAATAGCCAACGCTTCATGATTACCAGCATCAATTACACCACCAGCTTCTATTGCGTTATAGAAAGATGCACCAAAGCTTGATTGCCAAACTTCATGAGATATTGTTACATCTCCATTACGAATAGCCTCGTAGACTCCTTGAGAGTCAGCAGAAACGTACTCGACGTTATTGCCCATGTCTTCAAACATGTTTCCAATAACATGAGCCATTACTACTTGGCTTGCCCAGTTATGTTCTGGAATGATAATTGGCTTNGTAGAGTCAGCCGCAAGCGCCTGACCAGAAACAGAAGCCAAAGTCACCGTTAAAGCAGCTGCAGCTACTTTGCTTGTAAACTTATTCATTTATTTCTCCTTTATAGTTTCATTAAATATTTTAAAAATAAATACAAACCTTTAAAACATTTAACTTAAAAAAATGACTTTTCAAACAAAACTGTTATAAAAAACCATACTTACATTCCTAGAGATAATTACTTCTCCAAGAGCGTTCTTTTCATGACAAAACTACATTCTAACTCGAGTTTTCTCAGGGTCATAAAACGGAAAGCGAACTACAGTTGCTGCTAGACGCTTTTGATGTCCATCTAATTTTCCAACTTCAACTTCATTGCCTATTTCTGACTCCGAAACTGAAATTCTACATAGTGCAATGTTCTTTTTAAGAATTGGCGAACGCGTTGCACTTGTAATAATTCCTACTTGCTGTTTTCCAATATACACTCCATCACCATGAAGCGCAACTTCATTAGAATCTAATTCTAACCCAACAAGAACTCTTTGTGGAGAATTCTTGCGAAGAATTAAAGCTTCTTTACCAGAAAAATCATCCTCTTTTGTCTTTAAAGGAACGGTAAATGAAATGCCGGCCTCAAACGGATCTGTCTGATCACAAAACTCATAGCCAGCAAAGATTAAGCCTGCCTCAATTCGAAGCATATCAAGGGCGTTTAGCCCGAGAGGACAGATACCAAACTCTTCTCCAGCCTCTGCAATGGCATCCCAAACAGCCTCACAATCATTCGGGTGAGCAAATACTTCATAACCTAATTCACCAGAGTAACCGGTTCGAGATACCATTACCGGTATGCCAAACTCTCCGCCAATACGACCAATAGTGAAACGAAACCATTTTAGGTCTTCAATATTGGTTTGTAATTTTGGTGTCCATATTATTTTAGAGAGCGTTTCTCTACTTTTGGGTCCTTGAACTGCAACGTTATGAAGCTGATCTGTTGATGATTTAACTCTGACATCTAGTCCACGATCTGCAGCAATTTTTCTGAGCAATTTACCGCCATCATCAGATCCTCCAATCCATCGAAAGTTGTTTTCACAAAGACGGAAAAGCGTTCCATCATCAACCATACAGCCGTTGTCGTAACACATCGCTGAATAGACAACTTGTCCTATTGCAAGTTTACGAACATCCTTGGTGATTGCGTGCTGCATTAATGCTTCAGCATCTTGACCATAAACTTCAAACTTTCTAAGCGGCGCAAGATCAATCATGACGACACCTTCTCGACATTGCCAGTACTCTTTAATTGCACCTAAATTAGTGAATTCAAGTGGCAACCAATAGCCGTTATAGTTATCAAAATTCTTAGTTAATTTTGAGGTGTTTTTATGAAAACCGGTTTCTTTAGTCATAGTAGGTATTGATTGTGGATCAGGCCGAAAAGCCGTAGCCGATGAAAAATTATTGGACTTATCATAAATCCTAACATGAATATCTGTTGGATTCCAGCCATTCGCAGAAGTTGTGTCATCTGGACACGCAGAAGAAACACACACTAAGTCTTCCATAGCTCTAAATAAAACATAGTCTCCAGGCCTTGACCAAGAAACATCTGAAGTTAGAGTATGGCACTCTTCAATTGCTGTATTAAAAAAGAGATTTAAAGCGACCCAATTACTGCGAGGCGGAACTCCATACTTCGCTAGTGACTTGTTAAAGTTATCTGTGCAACTAATATGCCCAGGAAACCCCCTATCGTCATAGTATTTAGCATTACAGGCTAAACCGAATGCGTCGTGACGACAGACCGTATCTTGAATAATCTCAACTAATGGCACTGAGTTTTGATTATAAAACTTGTCATGGGTTCCAGGCGCTGGATAACTTGCGCTCATCAGCGACCTTGTAATTGTTGGGTTAAGGTGTAAATACAAATTATTTTTTAAATCTTCAGCTAAAAATGCCTGAAAATCAGAGCATTGTTGTCCCTCAACATCGATAATTTGGATGTATTCACCTGCCTTAACTTTGTAGGCAACTGCAGTACTATTTTTAACCCTGATCTCCTTATTCGTTTTTGCAAGTGGCTCCGGGAGACGATCAGATGGGTTTGTAGGGTTTTTTCGAATAACATTGATCAAAATTTCTGTGGGTGAATTATGCTCATCAACCAACATTGGGCCGCCTTCAGCATCAAATACACACAAAAGGTCATTATTAATACCAAAAGATTGGCGCGTATCTGAGGGATTGGATTCTGCAAACAGCTCGGTACTGTTTAAATCCTTCGACTTTATTTGGTTACTATTCAGAATTGCTTTGAGCATTTCAGAGCAATCACCTGAAGAAATTTTATTGGAATTTTTATTCGGCTTTGTATTCCAATTTAAGGAAGATAGAGCTGATGATTTTTTAGAGTCAAACGCAAGAACACTGCACTTTTGATCTCCCTCAACATCGACTATTTCAACTGAATCGCCATTTTTTAAATCTATTGAAATGGCTTCACCGCCATGAATTTGGTAGGTCTCACAATTTCCGTCGTATTTGATATTAGAAACTTTCATATATATATTTCAGCGAACATGAAGTTAGTATACATAAAATAATTTCGAGTTCAATTTGAAAAAATTCAATTCCTAATGAAAAAAACGCTGAATTTTAAACTTATTTTTATGTTCTAGCTTATTCAGCACCTCAGGGGGTGAGGTGCCGATAAACTAAGGAGAGAGCTTGAAGAGTCTCTTCAGGCCTCCCCTTTTAATTCACTTACAGTAATTAGAATTTACGGTAAGCGTTATTAAGATCTACCATAGGATGACTTTCTGACATTTGAAACTTAATTAAAAGTTCACGTGCAATCATATCTCTTTCTTGCTGGTTATCAGGCAAATTAATGGTATCAGGAATCGTCACCCAGCCATTGATATTTCTATCAAAAACAGCTGCTTGATCGCCTTCATAACCCATATGAATGTCCTCTAACCAGTTCAGATCTTTCCATCCCATTTTGTCTATATACTCCTGTAAAAAAGGGGTAATAAACTTAAGGTCAGGAACAAGGTTTACGTCATATCGATAACCAATATGCTGACCGATATCTTTTTCGCGATCAGTACCTAAACCATCATCTCCAACAACAAATTCTTCTTCTTTATTACTCATAATTTCTCCTTTCCTTAAAAGCGTGTCAAATCTGGACGACCAACAGTGTGCTGTGAACCTGCAATAGGAACTTGTGCACAAGCTGATGCTTCCATAGTCAAAGCAGCTAAATCTTCTGGCTCTAAAGAGTGAACATTAGTCTTACCACAAGCACGCGCCATCATTTGACACTCAATCGCTAATGTGTGTAAAAAGTTATAAACTCTCTCTGAAGCTAAATCAGGATCTAAACGCTGTCTAAGAACTGGGTCTTGAGTCGCAACACCTACTGGGCAACGACCTGTATGACAGTGATAACACTCACCCGCGTTGACACCCATCTCAGCTGGATAATCAGCCTCAGGAGTATCTCTATTACAGTTAAGTGCCATAAGAGCAGCATGTCCAATCGCAACCGCATCTGCGCCTAGCGCAACTGCTTTCGCAACGTCACCACCATTTCGAATACCGCCAGCATAGACTAAAGAAATTCTTCCTGTCATACCAACATCATCGATAGCTCTTCGTGCTTGACGAATCGCAGCGATTCCTGGAACGCCTGTTTCTTCAGTAGCAATATGAGGTCCAGCAGCAGTACCGCCTTCCATTCCATCAATATAGATACTATCACAACCTGTTTTTGCCGCCATACGAACATCATCGTAGACACGAGCAGCACCCAACTTCAACTGAATAGGAATTTGGCCATCTGTCGCTTCACGGATTTCTTCAATTTTAAGTGCCAAATCATCTGGACCTAACCAGTCTGGGTGTCTTGCAGGCGATCTTTGATCAATTCCCGCAGGAAGAGATCGCATCTCAGCAACCTGGTCCGTTACCTTTTGACCCATTAAGTGNCCACCTAAACCAACCTTACAACCCTGTCCAATAAAGAACTCAACACTATCTGCTAAACGCAANTGTTGTGGGTTAAAGCCATAACGTGACTGAATACACTGATAAAACCACTTGCTTGAATAGCGTCTTTCGTCAGGAATCATTCCGCCTTCACCNGAACAAGTAGCTGTTCCAGCCATCGTAGCACCACGCGCAAGAGCCGTCTTTGCTTCATAACTCAAAGCACCAAAACTCATACCTGTAATGTAAATTGGAATATCTAACTCTAATGGTCTTGGAGCCTCTGGNCCAATAATGGTCTTAGTTAAACATTTTTCTCTGTAGCCCTCAATAACAAATCGGGTTAGTGTTCCTGGCATAAAAGTTAAATCGTCCCATGTTGGAATCTTTTTAAATAAAGAGAATCCTCTCATTCTGTAACGTCCCAAATCAGATTTAATGTGAATGTCATCCATCACACCTTTAGGGAAGATAAAACTTTTACCTAGTCTGCTTTTTTCGTCTATTTCACTCATAATATTTCCTTTAGTTTAATTTGATAAAAATCTGATTAAAGAATTAGTTTCTTCTCTGCAGGCTCTAAATTATCGTAGTTCCATAATGTTTTACCTGAAACGTACTTCTGCATTTTTTCAACACCTTTTGGTGACTTCATGCCATAAAGTGCTAATTTCTCAGTTAAGTATCGAACGTCTAGTTCTGTCATTTCACCTGGTACACAGTCCACTCCAAGCTCTTCAACTTCGCCGCCAACATAAATAGTGCCGTCATACATTGAGTCACCTAAATTCATCCCTGCATCACCACAAATGATCATACGACCACGCTGCATCATGAATCCAGAGAAAGCGCCTGTTTTTCCGCCAACAAGGATTGTTCCACCTTTCTGGTCAATACCAGTTCGAGCACCAACACTGCCTTTACAGACAAGGTCACCGCCACGAATCGCAGCACCAAATGTCGATCCGGCGTTGCCATCGATAACAACGGTTCCAGCCATCATGTTTTCAGCACANGACCAGCCCACGCGTCCCTTAATGTGAACATTAGGTCCGTCAATTAAACCGCAACCAAAGTAGCCCAAGCTATCTGTAAATGTTAAGTTAAGACGATTTAAGATACCAACACCAACACCATGTCTTGACATCGGATTGTCGACTGTAATATCACCAACACCGCTTTCCATTAACGCTCTGATTTCACGATTAATTTCTCTAGGTGTCATATCTAAAGCATCNATCGTAGCAGTCTTTTTAGTGTCTACTTCAAAGGAATGAAAATACGTAAGGTTTGCACTCTCATCAATCGAGAANAATTTCTGTTGTGTTCTACCTTTAAGTTGCTCTTGATGAAGTCCCATCTCATGAGACGACTCTTTTTTTAGTTCTGCCATACTTTTACCTCTCCGTGATAAGGGTCAAATGTTTCAATGTGATGATCAAATAACGTTCTGATTGCAACTTCTTCAGAAGCCAAAGCAATCATGTCTTCACCTTCATACACAACCATTGGTTTCGCAGCCATAACATCCTTAGCCATGCCAAGTTGATCTTTTGTTGCTACTAGATATGTAAATACACCATCTAGATATTCAACAGAGTCTTTCATAGCNGTCTCTAAATCTTTTCCNTGGCTCATTCTTTCTGCAATATAAACCGCNATAAGTTCTGAGTCACAGTTTGAAGAAAAGCGATGACCTTTTAGTTCTAGTGCACGTCTATTTGTCCAGTAGTTAGTCAGCTGCCCGTTATGAACCACAGCAACATCACTAAACGGATAAGCCCAGTATGGGTGTGCAGATCGAATGTCAACGTCTGACTCAGTTGCCATTCTTGTGTGACCAATACCGTGAGTTCCATTGAAATCATTAAGGCCGTACTGCTCAGAAACAACTGNAGCATCGCCTAAATCTTTAATTAACTCAAGAGAATTACCAATTGATAAAATTTCAACGCCTTCAATATCTTCAACAAAGTCTGCTAGCTTTTTCATATCACCCGAGAACTGAATCTCATAGCGATGTGAATATTCTGTAGCACTGTCTTTCTTGACAACTTTAGCGCCTAAATCTTTAAGNCTTGAGTTTACCATCTCAATTCTGTCTTCAATTTCAGCATGNATACTAAANCTTCCCTCTAAATCAGCCGCCTCAGCAACCTTAAATCTGACGACATGATTCCCATTATCTTCACCATACATAGCGTAACCAGTTGAATCTGGACCCCTATGCTTCAAAGCTTGAAGCATTGATGTCATTTGCTCACCAATGTTTACATCTTTGCCGGCATTCTTATGAATAATTCCTGCTATTCCGCACATAAAATAATCTCCCTTTCCTAAATAATTGCCCACCGTCAGGTGGGCACTCTAAAAAAAACCTTAAGAAGCTAGCCTATGGCAAGCAATCTATATAAGTCTCTAAATCCCAATCCGTAACGGTGGCATTAAATCTTTCCCATTCATCTGTCTTATAATGGTGATAAACCTTATACATTTCATTAGGCATCGATGATTTAATTACCTCATCATTCTCAAGCTCATTAAGTGCCTCACCTAAAGACATAGGAAGCTTCTTAACTTGCTTTCCTGCTTCCATGGCCGCATAGATATTGCGCTCTTCAGGCTCACCAGCATCAAGATTATTTTCAATACCATCGCCCATAGCTTTTAACAAAGCGGAGCCCATTAAGTATGGGTTGACCATTGAGTCAACAGAGCGGTATTCAAAACGCCCCGGCGCTGAAACGCGAAGTGCACATGTACGGTTCTGGTAACCCCAGTCGGCAAAGATTGGTGCCCAAAATCCTGTATCCCAAAGACGGCGGTAAGAGTTAACTGTAGGGGANCCAATTGAAGTTAGCGCTGGTAAATGCTTAATAACACCACCGATTGATTGAAGGCCAATTGGACCAGGCATCTTNTCNTCAATNGAAGGGTCCGGCATAAATGTATTCTCACCACCCTCTTTGTAAGTAAAGCAACCAGGCATACCTGGAAGTTCTCCATCGCCAGTAGCAATTTCTGGATGAAAAACTTCTTTTCCACCTTTCCATAGAGACATGTTATGGTGACAGCCTGACGCCGAAACGCCCATAAATGGTTTACTCATAAAGCAGGCAATGAGACCAAACTCACGAGCCACTTGGGCACAAATCTGACGATAAGTCGTTAGTCTGTCCGCATTTCTGAGTACATCATCAAACTGAGTATTAAGCTCTAATTGACCTGGTGCATCCTCGTGGTCACCTTGAATAATATCAAGACCCATTTGCTCAGAGTATTCAATCACTTTCATGAATACAGGACGCAACTCTTCAAACTGATCAATATGGTAACAGTTCGGCTTTGTTACTCCGCCATTTGGTTTTCCATCATCGCCACGCTTAAGCCACATCATTTCTGGCTCTGTACCGCAACGCATATCTAATCCATATTGATCTTGGAATTCTTTATGTTGTCTATATAAGTTACCACGACAATCAGATGTTAACGCTTCGCCTGGATTTTCACGCTCTTCACGGTTCCTATAAAGCCTACAGAAAACGCGAGCTACTCTTTTATCCCATGGAAGCTGGCAAAAAGTGTCAGGATCAGGAAGTCCAACAAGCTCTGAAGCTTCAGGGCCGTAACCAATATAATCACCATGACGATCTATAAATAAGTTGGCTGTTGAGCCATATACTAGTTGAAAACCTTTTTCAGCNAATCTCTCCCAGTGACGTGCAGGAATACCCTTACCGACGATACGCCCGGTAACTGATACAAACTGATAATATACATATGTAACACCCAAAGCGTCGATCTTAGCCTTAACTTCTTTTACAAGTTTATCGCGTCCAGGTTCATTAACGTGTTGTTCTAAATCTGTCATTTAATCTCTCCGAAAAAATAAAAAAAATCTTGATTAAAGATTTGCCCCCTAGTAGATTTTATTTAGATTCGTAAACAATGAACCCAAATAAAAACCAGACTAATTTACTATTTAAGATCTAAATTAATGTCTAATTGATTCACTCAAATAACCACTCAAAAAAAGAGTGTTTCAGTAAATTGTGAATGGAGTATACGCCTAACTATATTCCATTGTCAAGAAATTTTTTTTATTTTAAAGAAATTAATTAAAGTCTTGTTTTTCTTCTAAAAATTAACAAAAAAACAAGAAAAAAAACTTATTTGATAGGCTACTTAAGGAAGTATATTATGAACAAAAAACAATCATATCCCTGGCTCAGCATTATGATTAATCAGAGCTATTTGTACAAATAATGGTAAGAAACTGGCACTCGTCAGTGATTATTTTTTTAGGGCCGTGCGGTTTATCAGAATCAAAGTATAAAGAATCTCCTTTTTTAAAGTGATAGATCTTAGTTCCATAGTAATAATCCATCTGACCTTTTAGCATATATATAAACTCAACACCCTTATGCTGAAATTCTGGAAATTCATAATCTCTTGAGGTGATCGTAATCAAGCAAGGCTCTACGTTGAGTGAGCCGCCAACGGTGTGCCCCAATAATTGATAGTGTCGACTCTCATCTGACCCAGCCCTTTCGATCGTTAATCCGTTACCTGATTTAATAAAAGTCGGCTCGACATCTTTATCGTGCTGTTTAAACAATGAGGTAATTGAAATGTTTAGCGCATGACAAATGAGTTGGATGGTTTTGAGTGAAGCACTTATCTGACCATTCTCAATTTTAGAGAGCATGCTGGCAGATAATAGAGACTGCTTTGAGAGCTGCTGTAGTGTTACCCCAGAATTTTTTCTTGCAATTCGAACCTGTTTACCTATAGAAGCTTCGAGCTGTTTATCACTCCCAAAACTAGGGAGATTTTTATCAATTATGGATACACCCTTCTCTTTGGGTTTGACTATATTTAGATTTGACACGAAAAAAATAATTTACTTAGAATAAAAAAAATTATACTATAAGGAAAATTATTTAAGAATTAAATTCTGAAAAATAATTGAATTTTAAGCTTTAAGCTCTTGAGCGACGGCTCCTTCGCTGCTTCGTTGGCTTTGAATCATCACCCTTAAAGATCGATCTAGAACCTTCAGACATGACGCCAACCTTCTCTTCGATTTCTTCGAGAGTCGGTGCAGATGTGACAACGTGTGTATCCATTGCTTTTCTCATTGCCCTGACATGATCAAAACTTGTCCCGCAACAACCTCCAATAATCTTTGCACCTGAATTCATTGCAATCTTAACATAGTGAGCCATCAACTCTTCAGTTCCAGAATAGACAATGCTCCCATCGACAAACTCAGGAACGCCGCAGTTTGCTTTTGAAATAACGACAGTCCCAGGATCAACATTTTTTGAAATGTCATTGATTGTCGCTAAAAGGTCCGGTGCACCAATACCGCAGTTAGCACCAAAGCCAGTCAAATTTAAATCTTTAGATCTTTTTGCGAGGTTAGAAGGAGTAATCCCCATCATTGTTTTGCCGGCGGTATCAAAACTCATTGTTGCACAAACGGGAAGACCAATATCCTTGACCGCATCGAGTGCAGCCTCCAGCTCCTCCATCGCATACATAGTCTCAAGCCATAAAACATCCACACCGCCTTCAGCAAGGCCCTCTGCTTGAGCTCTAAATGCAGCCGTTGCCTGATTGGGCGTCATCAGTCCATGGGGCTCAATCATTTCACCCGTCGGACCCATCGCACCAGCAACAACAACTAAACGATCAGCACTATCAGCAACCTCTCTAGCGACAACACCAGCAGCTTTATTCAGTTCGAAAACTTGACTCTCAAGGTTGTGTAACTTGAGCCTAAACGATGTTCCGCCGAAGCTGTTTGTTAAAAATAAATCGGAACCAGCATCAACAAAGCCTTGATGCAAGGAGCGAATTCGATCCTTGTGTTCAATATTCCAAGGCTCAGGTGGATCTCCTGTCTCTAAGCCCATTCCGAACAAATTGGTTCCTGTAGCTCCGTCAGCCAAGATATGATCTTTGTCTTGCAGTATTTTTAGGAAATTGTTCATGAAGTGGTTTAGTGTTATCGGTAAAGTGAATGATTCACTCGAAGTTTACTGATAATTATACAAGGTCTTAAATTATTTATATTTTAAATATTCTCTCTTTATTTATTAAAATTCAGAAAATAATATCCTATGAATTATTAGTCATTTAGAACAAATTATTTGAGTCCATTTAATAATCTACATTAAGAATAACTAAAACAATAGTGATGACTAAAAATTACCCTACAATTTGTAATGCAAATTTTTAAATAATAAAGCAATGAGAGTAGCCTATTCTCTATATAATTTGAGTTAAAAAAATAAACTCACAAATTGTGAATATTTTAACTACACAGCAAGTGCAAAATTGCATGCTAATGAACAGTGTTATTGGCGAATCCTACTTGTATCAGAAATTTTTAAACACGCCCTGCCCCTCTCCCAAAAACTATAAGAATAATGAACCAGAATTCTAACTCGCATGAAGATGTGATCAGTCGCTTTATCAATTATGGCGAATCTAATTTTGAATCTAACGTTACTCAAAAAAGACCGGCCCAAAGTGCTGCCCAGCTCGGCGTCTTAAGGCTCATCTATGCTTTTAGGTTTTCTGGACACTTAAGAGCCACCTTAGACCCCCTTCAAAGACCAAGACACCATTCAACACCCCCATTCACTCTTGAAGAGTTCGGACTGAGTGAGTCGGACTTAGATAAAACTTTTAATATGGGCTCCTATCAAGGAGCAAATTGCAGGACGCTAAGAGAGCTCTTTGAATCTCTTAAAAAAACCTACTGCAGTAGTCTGGGTGTTGAGTACATGCACATTCCAAATCTCGAAGAGAGGAAATGGATTCAAACAAAAATTGAAACCATGTCTTTAGAACAAGAAGGCACTCCAGAGTATAAAAAATGGCTCCTTCAGAGAATAACCGCAGCGGAAGTATTCGAAAAGTTTCTGCATAATAAGTATGTCGGTCAAAAACGCTTTTCCCTTGAAGGCAGTGACACTCTCATCCCACTACTAAACGTTTTGATTGAGCACTCCGGTGAACACTCGATGAAAAGAATTTGCATGGGGATGGCTCACAGAGGTCGACTCAATGTTCTGATTAATATTATGGGCAAAAGGGCAGAAAACTTATTCAAAGAGTTTGCAGGTGATCTTGGGCTTAGTAAAAATCAGACGGGAGACGTCAAATATCACCAAGGATTTTCTTCAGATATACAAACCAAGAAGGATGATGTTCACTTGGCGCTCATGTTTAACCCTTCTCACCTGGAATTAGTCAACCCCGTCATCGAGGGATACGCAAGATACCATCAAGATAAAATTGATGATAAAGACCGCCAAAAAATACTGCCTGTTTTGATTCATGGTGACGCTGCCTTTTCTGGTCAAGGTATCGTAATGGAGACGCTCAACATGTCTCAGTCAAGAGGCTACAGAACTCAGGGCACTAGTTCATATCATTATCAATAATCAGATTGGATTTACCACTTCAAAGCAGGACGATGCGCGTTCGACTGACTATTGCACGGATGTCGTTAAAATGATTAACGCTCCTGTATTCCATATCAACGCCGAAGATCCTGAAATGGTCAGTTATATAACGAAGCTAGCGCTTGATTACAGGATGCGCTACAAGAAGGATGTCGTCATTGATTTAATGTGCTACAGAAGGCATGGACACAATGAAGCTGATGAGCCGGCTGTTACGCAGCCGTTAATGTATGAAGCCATTCGAAAACTTCCTACAACGCGTGCCAACTATGCAAACACTTTGATGAAGCAAGGCGTCATCGACCAGTCAGAAGTTGACGCTATGATTAAAGATTACAGGCAAGAGCTAAAAAATGGTGAAAGAGTTGCCTACAATATCATCAAGCCAAAAAATAAAAGAGCCTGGGAAATGCTCTGGGAAGACTACTTCAATTCGACTTGGGTTGAGCAATATGAATCCGCAATCAGTAAAAAGCACATTCAAAAATTAAATAAAAAACTGCAGCATATTCCTGACGGGTTTGAAGTCCACCCACGCGTTAAAAAAATGCTCTCTGAAAGACAAAAAATGGCTAATGACAAAATCAATGCCGACTGGGGCTTCGCTGAGACGATGGCCTATGCAAGCCTGACTGAAAATGGCGTATCTATCAGGCTAACTGGGCAAGACTGCGGAAGAGGAACGTTTTTTCATAGGAATGCAGTATTACATAATCAACTCGCAAATGAAGATTACACGCCGCTCATGCATATTAGCGATAAACAAGGAAGAGTTCAAATCTATGACTCAATTTTGTCTGAAGAGGCTGCCCTTGGATTTGAGTACGGCTATGCAACTGCAAACCCAGAATCCCTGGTAATATGGGAAGCACAGTTCGGCGACTTTGTTAACGGTGCGCAGGCCATTATTGACCAGTTTATTGCTTCAGCTGAGGCAAAATGGGGCCGCCTATCGAACCTAGTCATGCTCCTTCCTCATGGACTTGAAGGGCAAGGTCCTGAGCACTCATCTGGAAGACTGGAGCGCTTTCTTCAGCTTTGTGCCAGTCACAATATGCAGGTTTGTGTGCCATCAACCGCCTCACAAATATTTCACTTAATGAGGCGTCAGGTTCTTAGAAAGTTTCGCTCACCTCTGATTATCATGTCACCCAAAAGTTTACTCAGAAACCCTCTTGCTTCATCCCCTTTATTTAAGTTTACTGAAGGAAAATTTAGAGATGTTTATGAAGAGCAATATGACAACATAAAACCTAAAAAAGTTGATCGCGTTGTTATGTGTAGTGGTAAAGTTTTTTATGAGTTATTGACACGTCGCCAGGATGATCAAATTAATAATGTTGCTATTCTTAGATTGGAACAGCTCTATCCATTTCCATCAGAGCAATTAATGAATGAGCTTGAAAAATTTCCAAATGCTAAAGATGTTGTCTGGTGTCAAGAGGAGCCTATTAATCAAGGCGCTTGGTACACTTCTAGGCATAACTTCATGGAAAGCATCGTTAAAAATCAAACGCTACACGTTGTTGCTCGTGACCTCTACGCTGCTCCAGCTGAAGGAAGTATTCGACTGCACAACATCAACCAAAACNAAGTCATTGAAACAGCACTAGGCATTCAGCCACTCAATAAAGCTAGGAGTATTAAGAAATGAAAGAAGTAAAAGTACCAGTTCTCCCTGAATCGATCAGTGAAGCAACTGTCGCTGCTTGGCATAAAAAGCCTGGTGATTATGTAGAACTTGACGATGTCATTGTTGAAATTGAAACAGACAAAGTTGTTCTAGAGGTTCCTGCAGAAGAGTCAGGAGTTCTAACTGAAATTTTGGCAAAAGAAGGCGAAACAGTTAATGAGCAACAAGTTCTCGGTCTTTTAAATGACGAAGCCGAGGCTGGAGCAAAAGCGCCTGCAGCACCTGAAGAAAAAACTCCAGAAATAACGCAAGAAAAAACGCAAGACAGTGCCCCTTCTAACCCAGACGAGATTGAAGAAAAAGATGAAGAAGAAATTATAGAGGAGGCTAAAGAGGCGCCTCAGCCGGCATCAGAGCCTATCCCATCTCAACCCTCAAGTAACCGAATGGAAGAAAGGGTTCCGATGACTCGTATTCGTAAAACCATTGCAAATAGACTTCATTCTGCAACACAAAATACAGCCATGCTGACAACCTTTAATGAGGTTGATATGACTGAAATATTATCCATGAGAGCGAGCTATAAAGAAGCTTTTGAAAAGAAGTACTCTGTTAAATTAGGATTTATGTCCTTCTTTGTAAAGGCTGCTGTCGAATCTCTAAAAAAGTTTCCTACTGTAAACGCATACATCGATGGTGACGATATTGTCTACCATGCTTTCTGTGATGTATCTGTCGCCGTCTCTTCTGACCGAGGATTGGTTGTACCCGTTCTAAGAGATGCCCATAAGATGGGTATGCACGATATTGAGAAAGGGATTGTTGATTTTGCTGTTAGATCTCAAGATGGAACTCTTGGCATTGATGAAATGAGTGGTGGAACCTTTACGATTTCTAATGGCGGCGTATTTGGATCACTGCTATCAACGCCCATTCTGAATTCACCTCAGAGCGCAATCTTAGGGATGCACAAGACGCAAGAGCGCCCTGTTGTTGTAGACGGTGAAATTGTCATTAGACCAATGATGTATCTCGCTCTATCTTACGATCATCGAATTATTGATGGCAAAGAGGCGGTGCAGTTTTTAGTCTCGATTAAGGAGGCGCTTGAGGATCCTGCAAGATTATTGCTAAAAGTCTAAAAGCTATAATATAATTCGCTCAATATTAGGTATTGAGGGGACATTTAATGAGCCGTTTAAAAACAGAATATGAAAAGAATGGTTTTTATTCTCCTGTTTCAGTAATTGATGCATCTCTCGCAAAAGACTATCGAGTCATCCTTGAAAACGTTGAATCAAAGATTGAGCTGCTGAACTATCGCTATAAGATTCATACTGCGCTTGATTTCGCCTATCAAATCGCAATCAATGAAAAACTCTTAAATAAAGTTGAAACCTTATTAGGGCCAAATATTCTGCTTTATAACACTTCATTTGTTATCAAAGAGCCGCATTCAAAAACTCACATTAGTTGGCACCAAGATCTAACTTACTGGGGCTTTAATGATGACAATCAAGTTGCTGCTTGGGTTGCTCTATCCGATGCAACAGAAGAGAACGGATGTATGCATATGATTCCTGGAAGTCACAATAATGGAGAAATGAGTCATAAGCCTACCGTTGATAAAGACAACCTTCTTCATCATGGTCAGACCATTGAAAGTGTGCAAGTAGAGGACGCTATTAGTCTCCCTTTAAAGGCTGGAGAGGCGTCACTTCATCACGGCTGGACAATGCATACTTCCTATCCAAATCAGAGCAAGGATCGCAGNNTTGGATTGACCATTAATTACATCTCCACAGACATGTATCAAACTCAAACAGATAATGACTCAGCAATGCTTGTCAGAGGTGTCGATAACTATAATCATTTTGAAAATGAACAGCCCCCAACTCAAGAATTTGACAAGAAAGCTTGGTTAAAGTTACAAAAAAAAGAAGCTCTCATTCATCAAACATACAACAAAATGAAAAAATAACTATTTCAATAATCAATAAAAAAGG
>JGI26255J51710_1000362_pt1 | contig 18383 bp, 19 predicted proteins | sample SaaInlV_135m_DNA_2_FD_51710 | JGI IMG/M metagenome (IMG submission 51710)
GATATGGAAAAAATTTCATTAGCAGCAGATTATATGTCTGAAGTATTCAGAGTTTTATTAGGTCACCCTTCAGAGGGAACAGGTCCTGGTGAGATTAGATTCATCCGTGCTTCAGAAATGATGGATTCAGGAAAGTACTGGGAACGAGTCTTAAGATGTTCAAAAAATATGAGTTTATCTCGTGTAAGGAGGACTTTCAGTATTATGGGTAGGGATGAAGATTCATCCGATCATGACTTATCTGCATTTTTTTACCCAGCATTACAATCAGCAGATATATTCGAATTAGAAATCGACATCGCATTGGGCGGNATGGATCAGAGAAAAGCGCATATGTACATGCGCGAAGTAGCAGATAGGAACAAATGGGTCAAAGCCACTTGCATCCATACTCCNATGTTATCTGGATTAAAGGGTGCAGGAGGGAGAATGGACTCTTATGACCATAAGATGTCTAAATCAGACCCTAATAATGCTATACTGCTACATGACACTCCAAAGAAATTAGACAAAAAAATGCGTAAAGCATTTTTAGAGATTGGAAATAACAATTCTGCTATATATGAAATTGCAAGATATGTGTTATTTCCAAGGTTAGGTATTCTGAAAGTAAATCCTAAGCCAGAGTTTGGTCATCCTTCTGAATGGAACGACATTGATTCCTTTATTTCAGCCATAAATGATGGAACCATTCATCCATTTGATGCTAAAATGGCTATTTCCAGGGGTTTGGAAGAAGTATTACTGCCTATTTCTGAGTATTTCTCAGATAAGTCTGAGATATTAGATGCAATGAATTTAATCACTGGCTCTCAGTAAGGCGTTTTGATAATTGGCTGCTTACACCTAATATCGTAGTAGGTATCATAACCCTCTTTCCTTGCGCCAAGGTTTGGAGGAGTTGTAATGACAGAGGTAGGAATTGATGATATAGCAATACATTTCCCTAAATTATATTTCGATATGGAAGATTTTGCAGAATTCCGTGGAGCGGATTTCGGCAAACTAAATCGAGGTTTAGGTTTGAAAGCAATGGCAATACCAGATGTGCACGAAGATACTGCAACTATGGGAGCTAATGCCTGTGCCCGCTTAATAGATAGAAATAATCTCGATCCAAATAAAATAGGTAGAATTTATCTTGGTACTGAATCAGCACTTGATGGTGCCAAGCCTACTGCGACATACATAATGGATATGTTAGAGCAAAGGTATCAGAGCGAATATGGAATAGACTGCTTTAGAAATTGTGACGTCGTAGATCTGACATTTGCCTGTATCGGAGCCGTTGATGCAATGCATAACACACTAGATTGGGTCGCAAGAGGCGGAGAGTCACAAGATAGGATGGGGATAGTTGTATTCGCGGATAATGCGAAATATGATCTTGAATCATCTGGTGAATATACTCAAGGAGCNGGCGGCGGAGCTATCCTAATACGCCATAATCCTAGGTTAATTGTAATTCCAGATAATTGGGGAGTNTCAACAATGCCAGTTCATGACTTCTTCAAGCCTAGGAGGGAAGTTGATATGAAAACAGTCGTAGAAAATGTCCTGGACCTAGCCGAAGAAGCCGGAGAAGAGCCAAGAAAAGCAGGTCTGGTAGAGAAAATTCTCGATATTTTACCTCTATCGTCTCTAAAAGATAATATTCTATTCGAATCTAAAACTTTGAAAATTCATAAGGATACTCCTGTATTCGATGGTCAGTTTTCAAATCGTTGTTATTCTGAATCAGTTAAGCAGGCTTTCATTAATTTTAGAATTGAAGCAATACGTTCAGGTCGTTATGACCCAAAAAATGATGAGATTCTTACAAATCAGTGGAAAAGAATAATTGTACATCTTCCGTATGCTTTCCAAGGGAAAAGGATGTTTCCCGATGTTTTCAGACATGATCGTAGACACCTACCAATCTGGGATGAGATAATTCAGGAAATTGGCGAAGAACCATTCCCTGAGAATTTTGAAGATACTCGAGAAGGTTATGAAGAATTCGAGAAAGCAAATGACCAATATAGGAGACTTATTTCTAAGACTCCGATGTTTAAGAAATTCGTTGAAGCAAGAATTGAGAAGGCTCAGCGCGCNTCCAGCCTTGTAGGGAACCAATATACTGGTTCAATTTTCCTTGCTTTGATGTCAACAATTGAATCAGACTTTTTGGAAAATGAGGAAATGGCAGGTGAAAGAATAGGTCTTTGTGGCTATGGTTCTGGCGCTAAAGCAAAAGTATTCGAAGGAATAGTTCAGCCCAATTGGGAAGATGTTGCAGTCAAGTTCAACCTATTTTCTAGACTTACTGAAAGGCATCCAATTGACAAAGAAATCTATGAATCTCTTCATAGAGGGTCACAGAANCAATCAGTTGTTCAACCTAAGGCCGAGTTTGCATTAATATCGATAGGTGGTACTGATGTTTTAGAAGGTCAGAGAAAATATTCTTGGGTTGAATAATTTTTTAAAATTATATTTATTCAAGGTTTGATGGCCCTGTTTATTACTATTTTTTGTACTTCTTGTGTACCTTCATATATTTGGGTTATTTTAGCATCTCTGAAGAATCTCTCGACTGGGAAATCAGTAGTGTAACCGTACCCGCCAAGTATTTGTACGGCCCTCTCAGAAACCCACATCGCAGTATCTCCCGCGAATAGTTTAGCCATACTTGCTTCCTTTGTATGTCTCTTTCCTCCTTCTTCGTAGTGTTTTTGTTTAGCCCATGCTGCTTTGTATACCATCATTCTAGCGGCTTCAGTTTGGGTAGCCATATCTGCAAGATAATTTCCAATACTTTGATGATGTGAGATTGGTTTTCCGAAGGCTAATCTTTCATGAGAGTAGTTTAGTGCAGATTCAAATGCTCCTTGAGCAATTCCTAATGCCTGTGCTGCTATTCCAATTCTAGAATTATCTAATGCATTCATGGCGATAGGAAAACCTTCTCCTACTTCTTTCAATACATTTTCTACAGGTACTTTGCAGTTTTCTAATAATAAAACACATGTGTCAGAAGATCTAATTCCTAATTTTTCTTCCTTTTTACCTACTGTAAATCCTTCCATTGATGAATCAACTATGAAAGCAGTAGTTCCGCCATGTTTCTTTACGCCGTAATCTGGATGATCTACATCCTTTGCGAACAAAACATAAATATCTGCACTTTTCCCATTTGTAACCCACATTTTTTCTCCATTAATGATGAAATGTTTCCCATCTCCAGATAACTTTGCTTTACAAACCATTGCGGCTGCATCTGTACCCGCTCCAGCTTCAGAAAGAGAGTAAGCGCCTATTTCATTACCTGCAAGTCTTGTCAAGTATTCTTCTTTTTGTTTTTCATTACCATGAAGTGCTATAGTCTTAGCACACAATCCTACATGAACACAATACATTACTGAAAATGAAGGGTCTACTCTTGCGAGTTCCTCGATAATTATTGCTTCTGAAATATCATCGACTGGACTGCCTCCATATTTTTCAGGAATAGTGATGCCCTGCAAGCCATATTCGCAGAATTTCTTCCATTCATCCAGAGGCGGTAAAGCATTCCTATCNCGCTCTAAACAAGTAGGAGCTAGTACTTCCTCTGCAAAGTCACGAACCATCTCTCGAATCATACTTTGTTCTTCTGTCTCCATGAACTCCATTATCTCACCTAACACTGCGAGGTCAATGGTGTTGTTAATGTCTCGTAATGGGAAATGTTACAACTACTGCCAATAGAAGAATTGAAAACGGTTGTCAGTTGGGCGCAGGTCGAGAATTAGTATGGCGGACAGCGATTATTACGAATTTGGCGTGGCACATGGAAGAAAATATACTCTCGAACATCTTTGGTTACAAGTATTAGATGTAAAGAAAGCGGATTCTCAAATTAAGATTGGATTAAGCGAGTTTGTTAGGGCAGAATATGGAGATATTGTCAGAGTAATTCTAACAAAACCTGAAGATGACACGGAGTTTAAATCAGAGGACTCAGATGCAGATGAAGATGATGTTAACCAAGATGACGATGCTGCTACTCCAATGACTAGTGGTGATGAAGTTGGACTTGATGATCTACTGCTTACAGTAACTACAGAACATGATAAATTATTGATAAATGCTCCATTCCCATGTAAAATCGTATCATTAAATGGAGACATTGAAGATAATCCAGATCTCGTTAATGATGATGCTTATGCTGATGGATGGTGTGTTATTGTTCAACCGCATGAGTTTGATCCTGATCAATTTTTAGATGAGCATGAGTATATTGAGTATCTTAATGAAGTTTAATCATGGCCACGATAAAACAGGCCATTTGTCATAATTATCATTTTTCCAATCAATATGTTCTAGATTTTTTAGNACATCATCTTTGCATGTGATATTTTTTTCTATTTGTTGCCTAAATAACCATCCTTTGAGCATACCAAGCTTCCGACCTGGTTTTATTCCAGTAACTTCTGAAAGTGTAATTCCATCTACAAGCGGCGAATTTTTTTCATGCGGTTTAATTAATTTCTCTAATTGCTGAATAAACTCTAGTGGCTGATGATATTCTAAGATAGCACTCTTTTGTTCATCAGACAAATAATTATTGAATCTTCTCAGGCTCTCTATATTGGTTTTGAATTCTACATTTCTATGTGCATGCAAAAATGATATAAGTTCAAGTTCCCTTTTTGAATATTTGAGTTTATCTCTGAGCTTTACATAGATNTCTTCCTTCTCAGATTCATTATTTCTCAATATTTTAGCCAGTATCACTAGAGGGGATGTGCAATTTACATCTGTTAAATCAACCAACATGTCATTGAAAATAACGCTTAAAACTCCGGTTTCTTTCATTTTAGTCAGTATCTTATCTGAGCATTTACTGCTTAATATTCTCTTTATCTCTTCTCCGATTCTTTCATTAGATACATTTTTTAGCATTTCTTTATTTTCACAAATAGCATTTTCAAGATCCTCTTCCATCGTTCTTATACTGTTTTCATCTTTATCTAAGAATCTAAATGCTCGCATTATCCTTAATCCATCTTCAGCAATTCTTTCTCTAGCTTCACCGACCGCACGGAGAGTATTATTCTGTAAATCATTCTTGCCTCCAAAAAGATCTATTATTCTTCCCTCATCATCAATTGCCATAGCATTTATGGTAAAATCACGACGTGCTAAATCTGCCTCGATTTCTTTCCCGAAGGTAACATTATCTGGTCTTCTTCCATCACCATATGTTCCTTCTTTTCGTAATGTAGTGACTTCCCATTCATTTTTACTATTGCCCTCTAATCTTACAATAACTGTACCATAGTCTTCTCCAATCGGTATGGTCCTTGGGAACAAATCTTTCACTTTATCTGGAGTCAGTGTTGTTGCTATGTCTAGGTCAGGATTAATTTTTCCAAGTAATGAATCTCTCACCCATCCTCCTACAATCCACGCTTTCCCCTCTGTTCTCAGTCTTTCTAAGACCAAATTATCTTCGACACTAAGAAGATTGAGCGGGGTACTCATGCTTCTGCGTATATGGTATAGGACATCAGGCCTTCGGGCATCAGAACTAACAGTAAGGTACTTCTCGCAATCACAATGCAGGTCGAGTTGGTGCCTTTAGAAATTCTACGGCCCCATGAGGAAATACTACCTAAGAAGGTCGATCAATTAGAGAAAATGACTCATCGTTGGAATGCTTACACGAAGCCACTACTAATTGATCGGTCTACAGGCACAATTCTTGATGGTCATCATAGATTTCATGTAGCTATGAGGTTAGAATTGCTATGTGTCCCTTGCGTCCTTATCGATTATCTTGAAGATGGTATGATTGAACTAGACGTTTGGCCTAATTGTGGTCGTGAGGATGTCACTAAAAAAGAGGTCATAGAGGCAGCGCTTACAGGAGATTTATTCTCTCCTAAAACTAGTCGCCACAGACTTTCTGACCATCTTCCACCTATTGCAGTTCCCTTATCTAGATTAAGAATGCCTGCATTGTAAATCTTAATCTATACTTTTGATAAACATTTGAGCAGAATTAGATATTGATTCACTCTTTGAGTGTTGCAAATTAGTTACAATTTGCATTAATTCTTCATCATCCTGTTTTTTTCCGAATAAATCTTCTATTATACGTGCCCTGAGTACGTCACTTCTTTTTCCGTCTTGTAGTATTTCTTTTCTAAATTCATTCGCTTCAATAGAATTATTTCTTCTTAAGACTCCAGAAATTAATTTTTCATTAGATGAATTAAAAATAGCTGTAATCAGATAATTCATGCTTTTCCAGTCTTTATTTTTCAAAGATTTAACGACTGCTCTAACCAGTTGGGGATTCTGCTGTTCTATCCATTCCGGTATTTCCCCCCGAATCAACTTGGATTCTCTTCCACTTTCTATTAGCATTATAATCGCGTTAATTTGTGCGTTTTTATCATTTTCAGCGATATCAATTATAATCTTATCATATTCTCCTGAGGCATTAAGTTCAGGTCTTGCTATTAGAATAGATACCGCTTTTTTCCTTATTCGCGCTGATTTATCTTTTAGAGCAATTTTAATCATTTCTTCATCTATTAGTTCCATTTCCTCAATCTTTTCTAGGGCCAGTACACGTACTCCGGTTTCATCAATCTCCATCGCTTCTCTAATGGATGAACCATCTTCTTGGAGTCTAACTTTCCATGCATTTTGTTTGACTAAATGGTCACTATCATTCGATAATTTCTCCAGTATTTTTTTAGATGATTTACCAATTCTTGGAGCGATTTTAGATGCTAAAACACGCTCTTCAACTTTTTGGGAAGATGCGAGTCTCTCTGCCAATTCAAGATCTTTCATCGAAGCCCATTTTTGAATCGCAAGTAGTGCCTTCTCTCTGAACCATTCATCCGAATCATCCAGTAAAGGTATGAATGCATCAATTGCAGTAGAGTCATTTAATTCAAACAATTTTCTTACGGCTCTTCTTCTTTGTCGAACATCTCTATCGTTCAACTGCCGTATTGCTGCTCTAACCACAAAACTCCCACGCGTATGCAGTGCAAGAATACTCCTATTCAAGGAACTAGGTCTTTATGGCCACCTGCCATCGATGAACTCTCGTCACCTAAATCCTCAAAACTCACCAAATCTATTGATGTAATATGACTAATTATTGGCCAGATAGGGGCCAGCCATTCCATTTCTGACATAATCAAATCCATGACTGGATGTTCTAAAATCTCTTCTTCAGAAGTTTCTTCTGAGATGGGGGGGATGTCTCTAGGTAGTTCTCTTAGTGAGATGATAAGCTGCTCAATGCTTTGATAAATCGTTTCATTTATTTCAATAATATCTGACATTAAAGTAAGTGAATCTTCTAAATTTTCTGCTAAAACATAAGGGTCAAGAGGATTTCTTTCAGCACTAAAAGTATCCATTGGACCAAAAACTACACCCCCCAAGTCAGTATCTAGCCACTGGTTGGAATTTTTTTCTCTTTTTAGTAATCTTTGCTGTATTGTTCCTCCAAATGGTCCTAGAACAAATGCTCCATCTTGTAAAACAACTTCTAAAAATTCAGGAATTTCTCTTATTGCACCTGTAATCAAAACTCTATCTACTGGTTTTTCAAAATCTTCAAAATAATCCATGCTAGATGCTGACAATACTCTAATGATGCCTTTTGAATTATATTTTTCTAGAGTGTCTATAGTATGTTCAAGAACTTCATTATGCGGTTCGATTATTGTAACTATTCCGTTGATTCCTAGCAGTTGATCTAATATCGCAGCCAAGTAGCCTCCTTTGGAACCAATTAATAAGAAGTGTTGACCATTTCGAATCTCTAAATGATGCAACAAAGTCGCGATCATATGCGGCGCGGAAATATTTTTCTCAGCTCCAGCCATAGTTGTCATGAATGTTACAGGTTTATCCTGCCAAAAACCTTCAACTGAGTAATCAACAAAATCTTCAATATTCACTGATTTAAATGCATATTCGACGTTTTTATCTAATTTGACACCAGATGACTTTAGGTTCTCTAACAGGTCATCGATACTACTCAAAACACCACTCTCAGACAGAATGTTCAACCGCCAATCATTTGAATGCGACGCTGCCCGAGTCTCTTTGTGGGGCCCGTGGTCTAGGGGTTATGACGTTGCTCTTACAAAGCGAAGATCGCAGGTTCAATTCCTGCCGGGCCCACCACTCTAACCCTCCATTAGTCAGTGTAAACAGTCAAGAAGGACTGCTGTGAGGGCTACGTGTGGTAGAAGAGCCGGCGGGATTAGCATCTCGGATGACTAGACGTTTGCGAAAGAAGGGATGGACCATATCTACTGCGGAGTCATGTACTGGTGGGTTACTAGCGTCATTAATTACAGATATATCCGGGGCATCTCAATGGTTTAGTCAAGGATGGGTAGTTTATTCCAATGAAGCCAAGATGAGAGAATTGGGCGTGGAAAAGTCTGCTTTTGACGAGGGTGAAGCTGGAGCTGTTTCACACGAAGTAGCGGTCCAAATGGCTCAAGGTGCTAGGTATCAATCTGGTTCTGATGTCTCAATTGCAATTACTGGAATCGCTGGTCCTGGAGGTTCTACTCCGGATAAAGAAGTAGGTCGTGTACACGTTGCGGTAATTGCAGGGGACTATTTTCTTGTTCGCAGAATGGATTTCGGCGATAATGATAGACTAGATAACAAGCGTTCATTTGCAGTTTTCGCTCTACGTCTTGCCCTTGAAACATTAGATAGATTGGAAGGGCAACTCGATAATTCAGAAGATGAAGGTAATGAATCAGAAGATATTCAATCAGACATATCTGAAATGGATCCTTCTTCAGAAGAATGGGAAGGTAGTATGTCATGGACAGTTGAAGAAACAACTGTAGCAGAAGAGATTCAAAAAGTAGATTTAGCGTCCCTTACAGATTGGGATGAATGACTTCTTCACATCGATATTATCATGAGCGTATGTATCTGACAAGGAACATATGGCGTCGGACGATTGGGCGGAACGGCAGAAGATATTGCTGGCCGCAGGCATTCTCGTGACAACGCAAGACGCTAAAGAGAAAATAGAATCACTAGATAATTTAACGCCATTAATTGAAGCTGCTAATTCATCTAATATTCAGATTCTTAATTCTCAATCAATCGATCAGTTGCTCTCTCTAGTTCCTACTAGAATTGATGAATTAACAGCGCCTATGAAGACCTCTCAAGCAACATTGCCTGCTCCTGACAATCCTTCACCTATTGGCCGGGTTATTGCTCCAATTTCTAGTAATGAGATATCTCTTGCACCCCGGCCTCATGGATTATCTCATTACAGTCTCCATGAGTTCCCTATGCTGGCTAAGGATGTAGATTCAGAAATAGANGTCCATTTTGATATTACTGGGAATTCCGTTACTGAAGGGAAATTATCGGATATCAAATCCTTTTTCAATAGTCGTTTAAGCAAAATTCGTAATTTGATGATTGAGGGGCGTTCGTTACCAAGGCGCCCAGTTTCCAATGCTGAAGCTTATCGAAATCGTCAGCGGTATTCATCTTCTGAATATGAAATTACTATTGTTGGTCTTGTAAGTGAACCTCGTTGGGCTAAATCTGGTAACCTTATGTTTACGGTCGAAGATGAGACTACACAAATTCAATGTCTTCTGAAACCTCCTTCTGGTGCAAATCCATTACATGCAGCTTTGGACGGTTTGATGAATGATGATGTTATAGGTGTCAGCGGATATTTTATTGGTGACCGCACAGATCTGTTTATTTCCTCGAATTTACATATGCCGCCCTTACCAAGAAGAGCGAAGAATACAGCCAGTGCGGATGAGGCGGTTTCTGCTGCATTTCTTTCAGATGTTCATGTAGGAAGCAAAACCTTCCTTGGTCCACAATGGGAAAAAATGATTCATTGGTTTCAAAATGACCCGCTTGCTCGTACAATCAAATATTTTGTTCTAAGTGGCGACGGAGTAGATGGGGTCGGGATTTATCCTGGGCAAGAAAGACATCTTGCAATTACTGACTTATTCAAGCAGTATGGGGAACTTGCCAATCTTTTGAGTGGCCTTCCTGATTGGGTTGATGTGATTATTCTACCAGGTAATCATGATGCAGTACGGCCAGCTGAGCCACAACCTGCACTCGAACCCGAAGTTCAGCAAGATTATTCTGATGCTATTTTCGTAGGTAATCCGTGCGACTTCAGTCTTCATGGTGTTAGAATACTCTCTTATCATGGGAAGAGTATTGATGATTTTGTAGCAGGATTAAGATCAGTAACTTATGCTAAGCCTGAAATGGCCATGCGCTCTATGCTTGAAAGAAGACATTTGGCTCCATCATGGGGAGGCAAGACACCATTATCTCCTGAGCCAGAAGATAGCATGGTGATAGGCACTATACCTGATATATTCGTCACAGGTCATGTCCATGGACAATTTATTGGGGACCATAAGGGTACAACAATAGTTCATAGTTCGACATGGCAAGATCAAACAGATTATCAGAGAATGTTAGGTTTCCAACCTAAACCTTGTATATTGACTGTAATTAATTTACATACTCATGCTTCGGCATCAATACCATTCGCATAATCAATTAGAGAATTCTTCATTGAATATTATTGGCCAGATTCTTCTCAAATCTCTCTCTAATACAATAGGGACCTTTGCTTTTTTGAATGCATCAGAAGCCCTCTGTCTTGCTGGATTAAATCCTATGAAGTTAGATCCCGGTATTTGCATTGATAGGTCAGTGCTCGAGTCACCCACACTCCAAACTTTCTCAGGATTAAAATTATTAATTTCTGATAATTTCTTGACCATTATTCCCTTATCATGTGAATCTACCATGGATGGTTTAGGTCCCGCCAGAAAGCCTTTTTCGTCCCAACTGAAATCATTCGCTGCCCAATCATCAACGTTTAGCATGTGTGCAATAGATCCAATGAATCTAGCAACTCCTGATGATACGATTGCAACATATATTCCTCTCCTCTTTAACTCCTCAACAACATCTCGAGCACCTATCATCAATTTCACACCTGAAAAACATCTCATAATTTCATCCATATGGATATTCTCTTGAATATCAAGCCACATTTTGATATCCATTGCCATGAATTCGTCATCAGTAATTTCCTTTCTCAGAAACCTTTCTAAGTTTTCAAGATTATTTGTGCCAAAGTAATCATGTATTTGTTGCCATGATGAACCTATATCGACTAAAACACCGTCACAATCGAAAACAACAGCCTGTATTTCTTTCACGGCCTCACGAATCGTCCTTATGATTTAGATTCTACGAGTCGCATAGATGGCTTGATTGCTGTAATACCGCTCGGAGCATTATGGAGGAAATATTGCCTAATCAAGGTGCGATTAAGGTAAAAGCCCTTTTTTTCGGTCCATTAGCAGAAATGATAGGTCATAAAGTCATAGAATTATCATTACTTAGCGGAACTACTGTGGGTCAGTTGGCTGAAAGATTTGATTTGACTCAAATGCTCTCAAAAGGCCTACTTATTGCGATTAATGGCGAGATAGGTGCAGATTTAGAAACAATCTTAGAAGATTCTTCTGAAATTGCCTTTTTACCTCCTGTTTCTGGTGGTTAAGAGATTAATTAGCCGAAGCCTTTGAACGATAAACCCAACTCAGGGCTAGTATGGGAGTCCTTGGTACTCAAGAAATGGTAATAATTATTGGACTTATATTTGTCCTTTTCGGCGCTAAAAAAATACCTGAACTAGGTTATAATTTAGGGCTTTTCAAGGGGCAAGTCCAGAGAGGCCTTCAAGAAAACAGATCTTCAGCAGGATCAGATATGGACCGTGGCGGAATGACCGAAGAACATAAAGAAGAATCCGAGTAATTATTTCTTCTTCCTTAATTTTAGTTGAGACCCACAGTCAGTACATTCTCCCCAGTCTGATTTTTTCTTATTCGGTACATGTGGGTTGGGAAATTCTTTCTTACATGCCACACATCTTAACTCCCATTCCCATAGTTTACTAATTCCATCTGTTGAAACTGTTATCCAATCGATTCCTGCTTTTTCTGCTATATTTTGTAGCCTGTAGTCATCAGTTACGAGCGTTCTTTTTTCACCAATTGATAATGCTAGTAAATCTAGATCAACTCTAGATAATCCAGCCATATCTCCTGTTTCAATAGCTAATCTACTTGCTTTTGATACACTTTCTTCAGTTGGTACCATCCATACTAAGTTAGCTGCATTAACTACTACTTCTCTTTCGGGAGCAATTCGAATTAATTCTTCTCTCTGAGATGGCACTACAAGACAACTCTCCATCCTATTTATTGGCCATGATATCAAGGCTGCTGTATCAAGAACCTCTCCACTCATAATGTTGCGAGTCGATACTTACATATCAGTAATAGGTGTAATCACATACCTATGTTCGGCAAATGTTCATTCGGGTAATGAGGCAGGGCTCTTTGTGAGTGGTATGAGCCCAAGTGACTATTTCCAACCATTTATTGATTGGGCAGATGGTTTTGGTCTACTTGGATTAGCTTTGGTTTCAGCCTCTGAGGCTGCTTTACAACCAATACCACCCGATGTTTTAGTAATACCTATGGTGGTTGAAGCGGATAGTTTTTTATCAATATCAATAATAGTATTAGTCGCAACACTTAGTAGTGTTTTTGGGGCATTTATTGGATATGCTATAGGATACTATGGCGGAATCCCGATATTAGGGAAATTTGTCAGTCAAGCCAACATAAATCGTCTTAATTCTTTAACCGAGAAATATGGTGCTACTGGGGTATTTATCGCGGCAGTTTCTCCAATACCTTACAAAGCATTAGCTTGGATTGCCGGTGCTGGCCGTATGGATATCCGCCTTTTTGCATTAGCCGGTTTCTTTGGTCGAAGTATTAGATTTGGTTCTATTGGGATACTGATTGGAGTTTATGGTGAATCTGTAAAAAGTTCTCTTACATGGTTAAATTTTAGTATTATGGCTATAATTTGTATTATTATTTTCATTCCTTTAATTAATTGGTGGAATTCATTAAATGTGGAGATTTCTCAATGATAAGGACCCAAGTAATTCCGTTCTTGATAGTATTAATTTTCATCACACAATCTTTTTCATTATCGACAAATAATTCTATTAATCAGTTCGAAGAGAACAACTCTAATATTGATGAAAGATATTCTATTGAATATACAGATAACCATACTACGGTAGAGATTGGTCCTTCTTCTAGAAAAGCCATATTAGAGATGCCTGGTGGCCATAATACTAGCTATAAATTGCCATTAGTTGTTGCTTTACATGGTTTTACGAATTCAGGTTCTTTCGTTTCTTCATACTTTGATTTAATAGAAAGTGTGCATAAAAACGGGCATCTTTTATTGAGGCCAGATGGGTCATACAGTGCTACTGGTCAAAGGTACTGGAATGCCACGGATGCATGCTGTAATATTTGGAATGAAGATGTTGATGACGTGTCGTGGCTGACAGTTTTGATAAATGAGGCAATCACATATCACGGTGCAGATCCAGAGGGAATAATACTCGTAGGTCATTCCAATGGTGGTTTCATGGCTCACCGCATGGCCTGTGAAAGAGGCGATATGATCAGAGCCGCGATATCTCTTGCTGGAGCCACATATTCTGATTTTAATGATTGTCAGAACACTGGTCATCCCAATATTTTACAAATACATGGGACTCTAGACTCTGTAATTCAGTATGATGGTGGTTCATTATTTGGTGGTAATTATCCTTCAGCACCTCAAACAGTTAATTATTGGGCGAATCGCTCAGAATGTGACGCTTCTCTAACTTTGATAGACGAATTAGATATTATATCCCCTAGTGGACAAAATGATACGATTGAATATGAATATCTAAACTGTAACTTTGGTAATCGTGTTTCTCTTTGGAAAATTCCAGATGGTGGTCATCTACCTGCTGTATCATCTGCAAGTGATGATGATTTCGCTGAAACAATACTGAATTGGGGCCTCACTGGATACTCCCCTGATTCAGACGGAGATGGTTTCAGAGATGATGTAGACGACTTCCCGCATGATCCGCTTGAAAATCAAGATTCTGATGGCGATGGTGTAGGGGATAACTCTGATGCTTTTCCGAACGATTCAACTGAAACAGTAGATTCAGATGATGATGGAGTAGGGGATAACTCAGATGCTTTTCCGAACGATTCAACCGAAACAGTAGATTCAGATAATGATGGAGTAGGTGATAACTCAGATGAGTTCCCTAATGATTCGACTGAAACAGTAGACTCAGATAATGATGGAGTAGGTGATAACTCAGATGAGTTCCCTGATGATTCTACTGAAATTTCAGATACAGATAGGGATGGAATCGGAGATAACTCTGATGTATTTCCTCTCAATCCAAATGAACATCTAGATACAGATAGCGATGGTGTTGGAGATAATTCTGATGCTTTTCCATATAATCCATTAGAAAATATGGATTCTGACGGTGATGGAATTGGAGATAATTCTGATGCCTTCCCTTATGATTCAAATGAGACTTTAGATTCTGACAATGATGGAGTAGGAGATAATTCAGATGTTTTTCCATACGACCCTGATGAAACAATTGATTCTGATAACGATGGAGTGGGAGATAATTCAGATATGTTCCCTAACAATTCTAATGAAACAGCAGATTCAGACAATGATGGAGTAGGGGACAATTCAGATATGTTCCCATATGATCCTGATGAAACAATTGATTCCGATAACGATGGAGTAGGGGATAATTCCGATGCCTTCCCTTATGATTCTAATGAGATATCCGATTCTGATAGCGATGGAGTGGGGATAATTCAGATTCCTTCCCTTATGATTCTAATGAAACAATTGATTTTGATAATGATGGGGTGGGAGATAATTCTGATGTGTTCCCGAATAATCCTGATGAATATTTAGATTCAGATGGTGATGGAATTGGAGATAATTCTGACGCCTTCCCTTATGATTCAAATGAGACTTTAGATTCTGATGATGATGGAGTAGGGGATAATTCGGATTTTTTCCCTACAGATTCTGAAAGATGGCTTAAATCTGATACTCAAAATCCGTTGCTAATATTTTATTTATTGGGTTTAGTTTTATTCCTTTTTTGGATTTCTTCTTATTCATCTTCTAGTCAGTCTATTGAAGATGATATAGAAGATTAGTTTATATTTTTTTGTAGTGGTTTGAACCGTTGCGATTATGTGGGGTTTGCTTCTCGGCGGCTTACCGCTCGTGTGGTGTAGTTCGGTCCATCATGCCGCCCTTTCGAGGCGGCGACCCGGGTTCAAATCCCGGCACGAGCACCAAAAGTTCTATTTTTCGACTAATTTCACATCATTGTCGGCACAAATCAAATAAACTATTCCTCCCTTTGAAGACTTGATGATGGCCCCATTCGAATCATATTTTGATGATTTAGAATCCTCAAGTATATTTGTTCAAATTCTTGTTGGAATCGTGGCAAGTATCGTTGCAACTTTAATTTCAAGATTGATATTACGTGGACCAGTATTGAAGGTAATTTCTTCAAGTGATAACATATATGATGACCGATTATTCAATCTAGCTACACCAATTCTTAATACAGGTGTATTCCTTATTGGAATTTGGTTGACATTTCGTTTTGCATTTGAAGAGGGCTCTTTCGAAAGATCTGCTTTTGCTGGTGGATCAGCGGCTATATTGCTGATATTATTTGCTCAGTTTCTTACTTCGATAGTCGATGAGTTCATACCTCCATTATTTCAATCAATGGATGAAAACACATCTCTTGATTTATCAACACTAAAAACAATTACAGTTAGTGTTTCCAAACTCCTTGCTTGGCTGGCTGCAATTCTCATCGCTCTAGACCAAATGAATATCGATGTCACAGCAATTGTTGCATCTGCAACTATATTGACATTAGTTATAGGACTCGCATTACAAGAAACGGCAGCAAATCTAGTTTCTGGGCTACTCATGTTGCTCGACAAGCCTTTCTCAAAGGGTGATAAAGTGATAGTAATGGGGGTGAAAGGAAGGGTTGATGATGTCGGCCTCATGACTACTAAGATACGTACGGGTAACGAACGTTTAGTAGTGATACCAAATACAACACTTTCAGGTGAAATAGTTGAGAACTATGCATTAGGAGGCTCTCTAGGAGATAAAGACTCAATGAATCTTCGTTTCCGAATACGAACCTCTCTGGATGCTGATCCTAAAATCGTAAAATCTCTAATAAATAATATAATTAATGATTGCAGTTTTACTATTGATAGTCCAAAAACCGAGGTGCTACTATACGATGTGACTGAAACTGCCCTAGTATTCAGACTCGATTGTTGGGTTGATGACTACAATAGTGAGAGAAAAGCTAAAGATTGGCTGCTTATAGAAATGTTAGATAGATTCAAGTCAAATAATATCGGTATTCCTTATCCTCATCTTACAGTTAAACAAGATAACTGATTCACCAATCTAAAAAATGACTACCTCCTTTAGAACTTAATCATAAATCATTAAGTCAGAACTCATTTCCGCTAAAATATGTCTTTAGCCCCAACTGATTATGATTTCGGAAATGCCGCGAATTTTTCATTCGCAACTACGATAACTTGTGCCAATGATGATGCCCGAAAAATGTTTGTCCGTGCTTATGGGCACATGTTGAATTACAACCACGAAGAAGCGATTGCATGTTTCAGTAAATGTGCTGAAATCGATCCAGATTGTGCTATGGCATGGTGGGGTATTGCATATTGTGTTTCTTCAAATTACAACTGGGCTCCAGGCCTAGGTTCAGGGCACGACCATATCCAAAAAGCAATAACTCTCAAAGACGGTTGTTCTGAGTTAGAAAAAGACCTAATTGATGCTCTAGCAGAACGTCACTCTGAAGAAGCTCGTGATGCAGCAGATCCTTCAGTCCTCAACATGGGCAATAGTCCTGAATTAAACGTAGCATTCGCGCATGCTATGGCTCCTCTTTATGAGAAATATAGTGGTAACTTAGATGTTACAGCAATTTACGTAGAGGCCCTAATGAATCTAAAGGCGTGGCAATTATGGGATAAGAATACAACAACCGGAGAAATCACTCCTGCGGATGATAACACATTGTTGCTTGTCAAGGTCATGGAAGATGCTTTTGAAACCGTGGAAGGTTCCAAAGAACACATCGCCCTATGCCACCTGTATTGTCATGCGCTGGAATTATCTCCATTCCCGGAGCGTGCTTTACCAGCAGCCGATGTTTTGCGAACCGCAATGCCTGGATTAGGTCACTTAGTCCACATGCCTTCTCACATCGATGCCTGGGTAGGGCAGTGGAAAGAGGCAATGGAATGTAATATTGCAGCAGTTGAAGCAGACGATAGATATGTTGAGATTACAGGCAATGAGTCACAGTTCTACAAGTTTTACAGGATGCACAACCATCACTTTGTTGTATGGTGTGCAATGTTCGAGGGTCGATATGAAACTGCACTAAAGTATGCTCGTAAAGCAGTTAGCACACTACCTGCGGGAAATGCAGAATCTGGAGTTCAATTCATGTTAGCTGGAATCATACCAATGGGTGCTATTTTCCTTGAGTCATATGTTACTATGCCATGGCATGTAATGATTAGATTCGGTAAGTGGGACGAAATTCTCAATGAACCTCTTCATACAGACAAAGACGTATTCCCGGCTGCAATTGCAACACAGCACTATGCTAGAGGTGTAGCTTATGCTTCCAAGGGAATGGTGCCCGAAGCAGAGGCAGAACAAGTTTTGTTCAAGGAAGCATTACAGAACCCTGCTCTTGCAGGACGAGTTCTGCATAACAATTTGATGTATCAAGATCCAAATGACGGTCCATGCATCCTCTTGGTAAACGATGCTATACTTGATGGCGAGATAGAATATCGCAGACAGTATCTAGCAAAGGAAAGTGGAAATGATTCTAACTTTACTGAAGCGTTTGATCATCTACGTCGTGGCGTAGATCTCTCGTTGAATCTTGCATATAACGAACCTTGGGGACAAATGCAGCCAGTACGTCACATTCTGGGTGCTCTTCTCCATGAACAAGGAGAGATCGAAGAAGCAGAAGCAGTTTATCGTGCAGACATCAAACTCTGGAAAGATAACATGTGGGGGTTATTGGGTCTCAAACTTTGTCTCGAAGCTCGTGGCGATGCACCTGAAGAGTTGGCTGAAGTTACTACTTTGTTTAACGAACGCAGTTCCCGTGCTGATATTATGCCTGCAAAGACATGTTTNTGCGCACAGAACAGTGTCNAGAAGACTTGCTGTGATTGATATCTAAATGGTGGACGCTGGGGTCTGCGAACCTGATTTGAATGAGCAATTTATACTAGATTTAT
>JGI26255J51710_1000364_pt1 | contig 18323 bp, 18 predicted proteins | sample SaaInlV_135m_DNA_2_FD_51710 | JGI IMG/M metagenome (IMG submission 51710)
TGAAGAGCTTGGTTTAGATTTAAATTTAAAGATCACCTTTGAAAATAATGAGAATTCTTTAAATAATAAAATAAAAAATTTAAATAATTATTTAATTATATCAAATAAAAAATATTTAAATATTGGTAATCAACTTGTTTTAGATAATTCACCAATTAATATTTTTAAATTAGTAGAAAAGATAAACATTGAATTTTTAAAGCTTCAATTTAGTAGTCAATCTAATTTGAAAATAAACAAATATACTATAGATCTAAATTCAAGAGAAATGCTAATAAACAACTCTAAGCTTAAGTTGACTGAAAAAGAGATTAATACAATTACTTATTTATCAAAATCAAACAAACCGGTTAGTATTAATGAATTGCAAGAAAAAGTCTGGAGCTATCAATCTGATATGGAAACTCATACTGTTGAGACTCATATTTATCGATTAAGAAAAAAAATTTTAACTACCTTTAATGATAATGAATTTATTATTAGTAAAAAAAATGGTTATCAAATCAAATAAAAAAAACCCAATAATTAAAGAACTGTTTACAAAAAAATATAAATCAAAAATAGTAAATCCTAAAAAAGGCAAGGGAAGTTTTAAAAGAAAGAAGAGTTAAGGTTAAAGTCTTGCCCCAATTTGTTGTATTACTCTTGATGACAATTTGGTACCCTTTTCCAGACACTCTTTTGTTGTTAATTTATTTATGTACCCATGTAGAAATCCAGCAGCAAAGAGATCACCAGCACCAGTAAGGTCTACAATTTTAAGATTTTTTTGTATGCCACTTTCAACAATTTCTTCACCGTCAATTGCAACTGCCCCTTTCTCACCTCTAGTTACAATTATCAACTTATTAAGTTGTTTTGAAAAGTTTATAACTTCGTCGAAATTTTTTGCTTCAATTAATGAGATAATTTCTTGTTCATTAGCAAAAGTTATATCCAGTTTGTTTTTTACTAAGTTTAAAAAATGAGGTTTGTGTCTGTCTACACAAAATTGATCAGAGAGTGACATAGCTACTTTGTTTGCATTGTTAATAGCTTTGTCAAACGCTTTCTTGGGTTCTCCCTCATCCCACAAGTAACCCTCTAAAAATATTATCTCACTTTTTTTAACTGCATCAGAACTAACATCATTCTCATTAATTTTTCCTGCTGTTCCTAGAAACGTGCACATTGTTCTTTCAGAGTCTGGGGTGACTAATATTAAACAAGTACCCGTTGGTAACTCTTCCTTCTTTTTTGAGTAAAAATATTCTACATTTTCTTTTTTTAAACCCTCTTCATATTTGCTACCAAAATCATCATCTGAAACTTTACCTATAAAACCAGCCTTCTCACCAAGTTGAGATATACCAACTATTGAGTTTGCTACAGATCCTCCAGAAACAGTTTTTTCAATTTTGAGATTAGCTAATAATTTCTTAAATTTATTTTCATCAAAAAATAATTTCATTGAACTCTTCGTGAGATTATTTTTACTAATAAAGCTGTCATCAACTTTACAAATGACATCTACTATCGCGTTTCCTATTCCTAAAATTTTCATATTAAGCTTTTTTGGTAATAACAGGTTTTTTTCTACTTGGGTAGCAAGTAGTACATATTTTGCAAGTCAAACCATAACAATCTCTTGCCGAACAATATTCTCGCCCATAAAAAATCATTTGTAGGTGAAGTTTAGACCAGATTTTTTTAGGAAAAACTCTTTTTAAATCCTTTTCAGTTTGAATTACATTTTTTCCATTTGTAAATCCCCATCTTTGTGCAAGTCTATGAATATGCGTATCAACAGCAAAGGCTGGATACCCAAAACCTTGAGACATCACTACGCTAGCTGTTTTATGGCCTACACCAGGTAATTTTTCAAGCTCCTCAAAAGTTTTAGGTACTTTTCCGTTGTGTTTTTCTAAAACTTGTTTTGACATCAAATAAATACTTTTTGCCTTTATTCTAAAAATTCCAATTTTTTTGATTAGTTTTTCAATTTTTTTTTTCCCTAATTTTACGAAATGCTCAGGTTTATAATATTTTGGATAAATATTTTTTGTAACATTATTTACATTTACATCTGTACATTGTGCTGAAAGAAGCACAGAGATTAAAAGAGTAAAAGTATTTTTGCTTTTAAGAGGAATTGGTGCTTTAGGATAAATCTTATTTAATATTTTTATTATTAATTTTGCCTTCTGTTTTTCATTCATTATAAAAAATTAAGCACATCTCTCATAGAATACAGGCCAGATTTTTTTTTCATTATCCATTTAGAAGCTGTTAATGCTCCGTCAGAGTATAAAGTTCTATCAGAAGCTTCATGGTTTAGTGTAATTATTTCTTTTCCACTTGAGAATTTTACTTCATGTTTCCCAATAATTTCACCCTTTCTGATAGAGTTAAAATTAATTTTTTTTCCATAAGGAAATGATTTTTTATTTAAAAATTTCTTACCAATTAAATTATATAAGTTCTCATTTTTTCCATCTGCAATTCCTTTTCCTAGCATTAAGGCTGTACCTGATGGATAGTCTTTTTTATGTTTGTGGTGCACTTCAAATATTTTACTTAAATATTCATCGTTCAGTGATTTTGATGCAATTTCAGTCAAATACATCAATAAATTTACACCTAAGCTCATATTACCAGCTTTTAAAATAGGTATCTTTTTTGAATATTTTTTGATTTGATTTTCTTGGCTTCTGCTAAATCCAGTTGTACCAATAACAACCCTTTTTTTTAGTTTTACAGCAATTTTGAGTATTTCAATCGTGCAACTAGGGATAGTAAAATCAATAATTACATCAGTTTTTTTAAAAGCTTTTTCAGAATTTAAGTCTGGTTTAATTCCGTTAAATTTTTTATTTATTAATCTATTTTCTGTAAGTGCAACAAGTTTAAAATCTTTATTTTTTTTGGATGATTTGATTAGTTGCTGACCCATTCTTCCCAAGCAACCAGAAATTGCTAAATTAATTTTTTTCATTATAGAAAATATTAACCTTTTTTATCTAATTAGTCTTTTAGTTTTTCCAGAAACTTTTTGCCTTTTGAAAGAATTTTTTGATACTTGGATTTGATTTCTCATTTTCAATTTCTCTAAATTTTTCTAGCAATTCTTTTTGTTGCTTATTTAGATATATAGGAACTTCTGTATTTACTTGTACATATAAATCACCATNATCGCCTCTACGCATAAATGGCATTCCTTTACCTTTAAGTCTAAATTGTTTACCACTTTGAGTGCCATCTGGAATTTTAATTTTTGCTTTACCACCATCAATTGTTGGTATTTCAATTGTTGTTCCAAGTGCAGCATCAGCTATTGAAATTGGAAATTCAAAAAATAAATTCTCATCCGATCTTTTAAATAAATCATGTGAATTAACGTTTATAAATAGGTATAAATCTCCTGTTGCCCCACCTCTGCTCCCAGCCTCACCTTTACCAGCCAATCTAATTCTTGTTCCATCATCAACACCTTTTGGAATCGTGACAGATATTTTCTTAGATGTTTGTTTTTTTCCTTGACCATTACAGTCATTACATGGGTTTGTAATCTCCTCACCATTACCATTACATTGAGGACACGTTTGCTGAACGGTAAAAAAACCTTGATTAGATCTTATCTTTCCGTTTCCACCACAATAAGTGCATCTATCTGGAGAATGACCAGGTTTTGAGCCATTTCCTTTACAAGTGTTGCATTTTTCAGTTGTTGAAAATTTAATATCTTGCTTTTTTCCTTGGTATGCCTCTTCAAGTGAAATTGATAAATCGTATCTTAAATCTGACCCCCTGTTATTTGAGCTTCTATTTCTTGATCTTCCACCACCACCAAAATCACTAAAAAAATCCTCAAAAATATCTGAAAAATCTGCTCCACCAAAACCACCACTATGTCTTCCACCCCCATTTTCAAAGGCTGCATGACCAAAGTTATCATAATTTTGTTTTTTTTCTTTGTCTGAAAGAGTTCCGTAAGCTTCACTAGCTTCTTTAAACTTATCTTCTGCACTTTTATCACCAGGATTTTTGTCAGGATGATATTTAACAGCAAGTTTTCTGTAAGCTGATTTTAATTCATCAGGAGATGCACTTTTTCCAACACCTAAAACTTCATAGAAATCTCTTTTAGCCATAAGTTACTTTGAGATAATGGTCGTTGATAGTCTTAAGCGCTTTTTTCTTTATCTTCTTCTTTANCTTCTTCTTTACCTTCTTCTTTTACTTCCTCAAAATCTGCATCAACTACGTTATCGTCTTTTTTTCCTTCATCATTATTTTTACTATTATCAGGTGCATCTGGTTTTTTCTCTTGAGCTTTATATATAGCCTCACCTAATTTCATTGATGCCTGAACTAACGCTTCCGTTTTTTTCTTAATATCTTCATTATCAGTTCCTTTAAGAGCTTCCTTTAAACTGGATGATGCATCTTCAATTGCTTTCTTCTCAGCATCAGTAATTTTAGACCCATGCTCTTTAAGATTCTTTTCAGTTGAATGAATTAAAGTGTCAGCCTGATTTCTTGTGTCTACAGACTCTCTTTTCTTTTTATCTTCTTCTTTATTAGCTTCTGCATCTTTAACCATTTTTTCAATCTCATCGTCACTTAATCCGCCAGAAGCTTGGATTTGAATTTTCTGCTCTTTACCAGTACCCTTATCTTTTGCTGAAACACTAACTATACCGTTTGCATCAATATCAAATGTTACTTCAATTTGAGGAACTCCTCTTGGTGCTGGAGCGATTCCAACTAATTCAAAATTACCTAACATTTTATTATCAGTCGCCATTTCTCTTTCACCTTGAAGTACTCTGATGGAAACTGCAGGCTGATTATCTTCAGCTGTAGAAAATACTTGGCTTTTTTTNGTTGGTATTGTTGTATTCTTTTCAATTAGCTTAGTTGATACACCACCTAGTGTTTCAATACCTAGAGACAAAGGTGTAACATCTAAAAGAAGTACATCTTTAACATCACCTTGAAGTACTCCAGCTTGAATAGCTGCACCCATTGCTACGACTTCATCTGGATTAACACTTTTGTTTGGATCTTTTCCAAAAAAGTTTTTAACTTCAGCTAAAACTTTGGGCATTCTTGTCATTCCCCCAACCATAATAATTTCATCTATATCACTAGCTGATATACCAGCATCATTTAATGCTGTTTTGCAAGGTGGTATCGTTTTAGCTATTAAATCTTCAACAAGAGCCTCAAGTTTTGCTCTAGTCATTTTTAAATTAATATGTTTTGGCCCTGTTTTGTCTGCAGTAATAAATGGTAAATTAATATCTGTTTGTTCTGCTGACGATAGTTCAATTTTGGCTTTTTCTGCAGCTTCTTTTAATCTTTGAAGTGCAAGCTTGTCTGATGTTAGATCTATCCCATTATCTTTTTTAAATTCAGCTATTAAGTAATCAACAATTGTATTGTCAAAGTCTTCACCACCTAAAAAAGTATCTCCATTGGTTGATTTAACTTCAAATACACCATCACCTAACTCAAGGATAGAAACATCAAATGTTCCTCCACCTAAATCATAAACTGCAATTTTTTTATTTTGTTTTTTATCTAAACCATATGCTAATGATGCTGCAGTAGGCTCATTAATAATTCTTAAAACCTCTAGGCCAGCAATTTTACCAGCATCTTTTGTTGCTTGTCTTTGAGCATCGTTAAAGTATGCGGGAACAGTTATTACTGCTTTAGTCACTTCTTGACCTAAATATTTCTCAGCCGTTTCTTTCATTTTTTGAAGAATAAAAGCAGATATCTGTGAAGGTGAATATTTTTCTCCTTTTGCTTCAATCCAAGCGTCTCCCTTTTCAGAGTTAACTATTTTAAAAGGAGCTGCAGCTATATCTTTTTTTACTGTTGGGTCTTCAAAATTTCTTCCAATAAGTCTTTTAACAGCAAAAATTGTATTTTCAGGATTTGTTACAGCTTGTCTTTTTGCAGGTTGGCCGACTAGTTTTTCACCATCGTCAGTAAAAGCTACAACTGAAGGGGTTGTTCTTGCACCCTCAGCATTTTCCAGTACTTTAGGTTGGCTTCCTTCCATAATTGATACACATGAGTTTGTTGTACCAAGATCTATTCCAATAATTTTGCTCATAATTTAAATTCTACCCTTCATATATGTGTTAATATTAATTCTACAAGTTCAACAAATGTAATTATTTGTCTAAATTTTCTTTATTTTCCTCACTTTTATCATCTTTATTTTCTGTCTTTTTAGATACACCAACTAAAGATGGTCTTAGCAATCTGTCTTTTATCATAAAACCTTTTTGAACTTCTTGAACGATAGTTCCAGGTTCTTTTTGATCATCTTCTATTTCCATCATTGCTTGATGCAAATTTGGGTCTAATTTTTTATTAAGACAATCAATTGGTTTAATATTATTTTTAGTAAAAATAGAGATTAAATCTTTATTAATTATATCAAAATGTTCTAAGGTTTTTTTTAATGCTCCAGTATCCTTAAGGACTTCATCGCTCTCTAAAATTAATTTTGATCTTGCTAGGTTATCAATTAAATTTAAAGCTTCTTTTGCAAATACAAAGCCCCCATAATCAAATGCATCATCTTTTTCTTTTTCAAACCTTCTTCTTTGGTTTTCCATTTCAGCAAAAGTTCTTGCCAATTTATCTTCTAATTCTTTTATTTTTTCCTCAGGAGATAATTCTATTTTTTCTTCTACACCTTTGTTTTCTTCTTGCTTATCGCCTGATTGCTTATCAGTTTCATTGTTGTCATTTGATGTTTCAGCCGCAGTGTTCTCTTGGTTTAGGTTTTCTTCTTTTTCCATGACAGCATATATGGTAAGAAATCTCAGAATTGCTAGGTATTAATGAAAAAAATTTCAAAATTACTTATAGGTACCAATAACAGGGGAAAATATAAGGAAATTAAAGATTTATTGCCAAAATATATCAAAACGCACTCAACATCTGAATTTAAACTTAAGAGTCCAAGAGAAGATGGACTAACATTCACAGAAAACTCAATCATAAAATCTAAACATTTTTCAAAAAAAACAAAATTAATCTGTCTTGCTGACGATTCAGGGCTTGAGATAGACATTTTAGATAAAAGCCCAGGAATTTATTCAGCTAGATGGGGTGGAAAAAAAGGTAATTTTAAAAAAGCGATAAATAGAGTGTACAAAGAATTGACGAAAAAAGACAAAAACTGGAAACNTAAGAAAGTTAATGCTAGATTTATTTGTGCATTATCAATTTGTTATTTAGATAAAAAAATAGCATCTGTTTTGGGTAAAGTTGAGGGTTATATTTCAGTAAAACCAAAAGGAAAAAATGGTTTTGGTTATGATCCAATTTTTATTCCAAAAAATAAAAGAAAAACTTTTGGTGAAATGAGCTCTTTACAAAAATATAAAATAGACCATCGTTTTATTGCATTTAAGAAAATTAGAAAATTTCTATAATTTTTTTATCCTCAATTTTGTAAAAGTTTAATCTGTGATTAATTTTATTATTCTTAATATCAAAAATACCTATCTTACCTTTAAAAGAATTTTTTTTTTTAAAAAGTTTATTTAAATTAGAGAGATTATTTTTTAATGATAGATAATAGACAAGTCCTACAAGATCGTAGCTTAATAAAGCTAAATGTGAAGGATATTCGTTAAACTCTCTAAAAAATTTATCTTTATAATCTTCAAAATTACTTTTATTTATTGATGGGTAATATAGGGGCTGAATATCTACTTCATTTAATAAACTTTTATCAAACCATTGATTTAAAGTAATAAAATATTTATTTTTTGGGGAAACATCTGTGTATAAAAGTGATGTAGATACACTTTTTAAACTTTCATCAAAATCTGCAATAACAACTGCATCAAAATTTAAACCTCCTAAAGTGTATCTCTGTTCAAGTTTTTTTATTTTTTTTTCTTTGTTTGATTGATTAGATTTTTTTAATCTTAAAATTTCATCTTCTAAGTTTTGTTTTCTAATCCTGTAATTAGTAATTTCTTCGATTTGTTTTGTTAATTTTGTTGGCTCCGTACTGTAGTCATAATCTTTAAATATTTTTATCTTTGAGTTTTTAATTCCTTTCTTAACTTCAAATTCATAATCTTGTATTGGTGTTAAAAATATTGTTCTTTTAATATCATTTTTTTCTATAAATTTTTTTATAGCATTTAATTGTGAGGTAGAATTTATTCCTGCAGAAATCACATTTTTTGGAAGATCTAAAGTTTTATTTGTTAAAGATAAAAAAGTTACATCTTTGATTTCATCTAAATATGATATGCTTTCATAAAAGACAGGACCAATAACAACCTTTGCACCCATTTGCTTTAACTCAAATGCTGATTTAAGTGCTTTGTTTGCTTTAGAAGCTGTATCTTTTGGAATAATTTCTATTGAATTGCTGTTAATATCTTTCACAGCTAGTCTTACAGCTTTAATAATTGATTGCCCCAACTCTTTATTAGAACCAGACAATGGTACCATGAGACCAATCTTTACTTTTTCTGAAGCTTGGGCTGAAAATGAAAATAACAAAAAAAAATTTATTAGTATAATAAAAATAATTTTAATAAATTTACTCATTTTAATGCTAGTATAATGTTTTTTAAGCTTAATTATGATCATAAAATCACAATCTGAAATAAAAGATGCCGAAAATCGTCTTTATTTAGTGTCTACACCTATTGGTAATTTAAAAGATATTACTTTGAGAGCTATAGAAACATTAAAAAAATCTACATATGTCCTTTGTGAAGATACAAGAGTTTCACGAAACTTGTTAGATAGATATCAAATTAAATCAAAATTAATTTCAAATCATAAATTCAATGAGTCAAAAAATTTAAATAAGATAGTTGATCTTTTAAAGTCTGGAGAAATAATTTCACTAATTTCTGATGCAGGTACACCAAGTATTTCTGATCCTGGTGCGATATTAGTTAATGAATGTATAAAAAATAATATCAAAATAACTCCAATCCCAGGACCATCGGCAGTTACAGTAGCAGTATCAATGAGTGGCTTTTCAGAAAAATTTATTTTTCATGGATTTTTACCCGAAAAGAAAAAAGCAATCGAAGATGTTTTCAATAAAATTTCAAAATTTGATGAAACATGTGTTTTTTATATATCCCCAAAAAAAGTAAACAAGATAATTCCAGAATTAAAAATTTTTTTTAGTGGGAGAAAAATAGTGTTTTGTAGAGAAATTACAAAAATATATGAAGAATTTATAAGAAAAGATATTGATGAATTAGATATATTAAATATGGAGTTAAAAGGGGAGCTAACAATAGTAATTTCTGAAAAAAAAATTGATAAAAATAATTCACAAGAATTAAGTGAATCAGATATGAATATTATCAAGATGATGATTAATAAATTAACTATAAAAGAAATTACTGAAATTATTAGTCAAATAAAAGATGTATCAAAGAAAGAAATTTATAATTATTGTTTGAAATTAAAAAATGAAATTTAAATACATATTAGCTATTTTATTGGGTGTAATTTTATCTGGTTGTGTCGGAGTGTCATCAAAAGGTATTTTTGGCACTGGAGTTTCAGTAGCATTGGACCCAAGAACAGTAGGAACTCAAATGGATGACTCGATTATGCAAAAAAATTTGACTGCACGAATGCTTGTTAAAGATAAAAAATATTTAATATCAGTAAAATCTAAAGTCCTCGATGGAAGAATTTTTTTAACAGGAAAAGTTGAAGGCCCTGAAGAAAAGCTATTATTAACAAAATTAGCTTGGGAGACAAAAGGTGCCAGGTCTGTTCGTAACGATATAAAAATTAAAGAAGAATTTAACTTTAAAAGATCTGCAAAAGATATTTTAATAACCTCTCAACTTCGAACAGCTATTATTTTAAATAAAAATATTAAGGCAACTAATTATCAAATAGATACCTATAAGAAAAAAATCTATGTTTATGGAATTGCATTAACATCCGAAGAAAAAGATCTGGTAATTAGTGAAGCTAAAGAGATNTTGGATGTAGAAGATGTTATTGCAAGTATTATTCTTGTAGAAGATTTAAGAATTCAAAAAGAGTAATTATTTTTTGTAATCAATCACATCTGCAGAATAAGCAGCTATAGAAGCTAAATTAATTAGTTCTGATGTTGAGGATCTTAAAGGCGCAATCTCTATTGGTAATCCTAGCCCAATTAATAAAGGGCCTATAACTTTGGTGTCTCCTAATGTTTTCATCATCTTATAAGATATTGCTGCACTGTGTTGTCCTGGCATGATCAAAATGTTTGCTTTACCAACTATTTTTGAGAAAGGATATAGTTCTTCATATTCAGGATCTAAAGCAACATCTGGCTGCATATCACCATCAAATTCAAAATCTACTTTTCTTTCTTTTAGTATATCTACTGCTCTTCTAATGTGTTTTGTTCTGCTCGTAAGAGGTTGACCAAACGTAGAGTGAGAAACAAATGCTACTTTAGGATCAAAACCAAATAATCTTACAACTCTTGCTGTAGAAATTGCCATTTCAGCCATTTGTTCTGATGTTGGATATTCATGAACACTGGTATCACCCACAAAAATAGTTTTACTTTTGTAAACAACCATATTTAGTCCAAACATGATTTCTCCATCTCTAACATCCACTACCTGTTTAATTTTCTCCAAAGAAGCACCAAATCGCCTTGTGTTTCCGGTAACAGCACCATCAGCATCACCACAAGCGACCATACTAGTTGCCCAAATGACTCTATCATTTCTTACAAGTCGGTCACAATCTCTTTCTAACAGACCTTGTTCTCTTTGTAGTTTTTGAAACAAATGTTTTACATATTTATTTCTTTTCTCTTCGTCCTTAGAATTAACTATCTCAATATTAAAATTATCACTGTAACCAATATTCTTAATTTGCTCTTTTATCTTATCTTTTTTCCCAACTAGAATTGGAATACCTAATTTTGAATTCTTAAATGCTATTGCAGCTTTAAGTGTATTTTCATCCTCACCGTCTGCAAACACTATTCTTTTTTGATTTTTTTTTATGTGNGAATTTATTCCCTGCATTATTGTCACTGTTGGATCTAATCTTTGTTTAAGTTGATCTTTATATGCATTTAAGTCTTCAATATTTTTTCTTGCAACACCACTATCCATCGCAGCTTTAGCAACAGCTGCTGGGATTATACTGATTAATCTTGGGTCAAATGTAGAGGGAATAATATATTCTTTACCATAATGTGGTCTTTCACCTCCCATAGCAGCAACAACTTCATCAGGAACATCTTCTCTTGCAAGTTTTGCAATCGCCTGTGCTGCAGCAACTTTCATTTCTTCATTAATAGTTTTTGACCTGACATCAAGTGCACCTCTAAATATATAAGGAAAACCAATTAAATTATTTACTTGATTAGGATAGTCTGATCTACCAGTTGCTACAATTGCGTCATTTCTTACTTCTTTTATTTCTTCAGGAGTAATTTCTGGATCAGGATTTGCACAAGCAAAAATTATAGGATTTTTTGCCATTGTTTTTACAAATTCTTTTTTTAGAGCACCCTTGGTAGACAAACCTAGAAAAACATCTGCACCTTTGATTGCTTCTTCTAAAGTCCTTAAATTAGTTTCAATTGCAAACCTAGATTTCCATTGATCTATGCCATCAGGCCTTCCTTTATAGATTACGCCTTTTCTATCCAGCATAATTATGTTTTCATTTGGTACGCCAGAATTTTTAAACAATTCTGTACATGCTTGTGCTGATGCACCAGCTCCATTAACAACCACTTTTATTTCTTTTATTGATTTATCACTTATATCTAATGCATTCATTAAAGCTGCTGTTGTTATGATAGCGGTTCCATGTTGGTCATCATGAAAAACTGGAATATCTAAAATTTCTTTTAGTTTTTGTTCAATTATAAAACAATCTGGTGCAGCAATATCTTCTAAATTTATTCCCCCAAAGCTTGGAGCAAAATTTTTAATTGAATTAATAATTTCATTAGCATCAGAGCACTCTATTTCAAGATCAATAGAGTCAATATCTGCAAACCTTTTAAAAAGTACTGCTTTACCTTCCATCACAGGTTTTGATGCAAGTGCTCCTAAGTTACCCATTCCTAAAATCGCTGTACCATTACTTATGACTGCTACTAAATTTCCTTTACTTGTGTAATCGTATACGGTTTCAGGGTTTTCACTAATCATTCTAACAGGGGCTGCAACTCCTGGAGAATATGCTAAAGCAAGATCTCTCTTAGTAGTCATATTTTTTGATGAAATAATCTCGATCTTCCCAGGTTTTTTATCTTTATGAAAATCTAGAGCTTCTTTATCGGTGTAATGATCAATGTTAGTTTTTTTCATTTTTGATAATTAGATATACAATTAGGGTAAAATTAAGACTAATATGATTTATGAACATAGTTAAGTCAACAGGCACATTTGGTTTTTTTACAATAATTAGTAGATTGCTTGGCTACCTTAGAGACATTCTTATTGCGGTATTTCTTGGTACTGGAGCATTAGCTGATGTTTTTTTTGTAGCATTTAGAATTCCCAACACTTTTAGAAGATTGTTTTCAGAGGGGACTTTCAATGCAGCTTTTGTCCCGAGTTATTCAGCTGAGATGATGAAAGGAAAAAAAAAATCGAATGAATTTGCTAATAATATTTTTAATCTTTTATTTTTAGGTTTATTTTTTTTAGTCCTTATTGTTCAAATTTTCATGCCTGCATTTGTATCAATGATAGCTCCAGGTTTTATTGAGGATGTCAATAAAATGAATTTAGCAATATCTTTAACAAGAATTACTTTCCCTTTCTTGTTGTTTATAAGTATTGCATCATTTTTTGCAGCAATATTAAATTCTCATAACAAATTTGCAGCTGCTTCAGCTGCTCCTATAATCTTGAATATCGTTTTAATCATAATTTTATTTTTTTCAAAATTTCTAGGTGATGAGCTTGTTTATTATTTATCTTATGGTGTTTCATTTGCAGGTATTTTACAATTATTATTTTTGTACAAATCAGTAGGTAAATTTTACTCTTTAAGGCTAAATTTTAAAATAAAAGTTAATAATAAAGTAAAATTTTTTTTTAAAAAACTTTTACCAAGCATTTTTTCCTCTGGAGTTACCCAAATTAATATTTTAATTGGAACCATAATTGCTTCATTTCAAGCAAGTGCGGTATCTTATCTATATTATGCAGATAGAATTTATCAAATCAATTTAGCATTAGCGGGCATAGCAATTGGTGTTGTGATATTGCCACAACTTACAAAACATATTCAATCTAAGAAAAAAGATAAAATTTTATTAATTCAGAATAAAGCTTTAGAATTAAGCTTATTCTTAAGTATACCTGCATCAGTCGCTTTAATTATAGGTTCTGAATATATAACTTCAGCTTTATTTGGTTATGGTTCTTTTAATGAAATAGCGGTTAAAAATTCAGCTAAAGCTCTTTATTTTTTTGCTTTAGGTCTTCCAGCATTCTCATTGATAAAAATTTTCTCTAGTTTCTTCTTTGCTAACCACAATACAAAAACCCCTTTTTATATTTCCTTATTATCAGTAATGTTAAATATAGTTATTAGTGTTTATTATTTTAAAGAAATAGGCTTTATTATCATTCCTATAGCAACATCGATTTCATCATGGATTAATGGAATATTATTATTTATTTTTTTAAAAAAAGATGATTTGTTTTCATTTAATAAAATATTTATTTTAAGGTTTATAAAAATAATTTTTACTTCTGTGTTAATGGGAATTTTATTTAGTTTTTTACTAATTTATTTTCAAGATCAGTTAGCTTTTGATCAGAATATGAAATCATTTTATTTAATTTTAAGTGTTATGTTAGGTCTATTATTTTATTTAATTATTTCATATTGGATCAAAGCTTTTAAAACTAGTGATTTTAAACTAAACTATTAAATTATAATGAATAAAAAAATTTTTTCAGGTGTTCAGCCAACAGGCAACCTTCATTTAGGAAATTATTTAGGTGCAATTAAAAATTTTGTAGATCTAAATAATGATAATTCAAATGAGTGCATATTTTGCGTTGTAGATTTGCATGCAATTACTGTTAAACAAGATCCTAAGGAGCTAAGAAAAAATATTCAAGAGACTATAGCTACATTTATTGCAAGTGGGATAGATCCAAAAAAAAGTATAATTTTTAATCAATCACAAGTACCTGCTCATGCAGAAGGTGCATGGATTTTAAGCTGTGTTGCTAGAATGGGATGGTTGAACAGAATGACTCAATTTAAGGAAAAAGCTGGTAAAGATAAAGAAAAAGCTAGTGTGGGTCTTTATTCTTACCCAGTTTTAATGGCGGCCGATATTTTACTTTATGATGCTACCCACGTTCCTGTCGGAGATGATCAAAAACAACATTTAGAATTATGTAGAGATATCGCTCAAAAGTTTAATAGTGACTTTGAAATAGAAAATTTTTTACAAGTTCCAGAGCCCTTAATACAAAAAGAATTTTCAAGAATTATGAGTCTTAAAGATGGTGCAAGAAAAATGAGTAAATCTGAATTATCAGATTTAAGTAGAATAAATTTAACGGATGATAAAGATCTGATTATCAATAAAATTAAAAAAGCAAAAACAGATCCATTACTAATGCCCAATACCACAAAAGATCTTGATGAGAGGCTAGAAGCAAAAAATCTTTTAGGGATATATGCAAGCTTGACAAATTCAACTTTAGAAAAAAATGTAGAATACTTTGCTGGAAAAAATTTTTCAGAATTTAAGGAAAAATTATCTGAAGTTCTTGTAGATAAAATTCAACCTATTTCATTAGAAATAAAAAAATTACTAGATGACAAATCGTATTTAGATAATACGCTTCTAGAAGGAGTTGAAAGAGCCAATATAATAGCTTCAAAAAAGATCAAAAGAATTAAAGAAATAGTGGGTTTTTAGATAAAATTTATTATCGAGTGTTAATTTTTTAAATATTCACTATATATAATCCATGTTCGTTCAAACAGAAGTAACACCAAACCCTAATTCACTTAAGTTTCTACCTGGAAAAAAAGTGTCTAATAGTGGTCCATATGAAATTATCAACAAAGATGACACACAAAATTCACTTGTAAGAAATATACTTTCTATAAATGGAATTGAAGGAATTTTTTTGGGAGAAGATTTCATCTCTGTAAACAAAAAAGACATAACTAAATGGGACGATGTAAAACATATTGTAATTTCATTTATCAATGATTTTTATTCTGAAGGAAAAGAGTTTGTGATTGACGAAAGTTTAGATGAACAAAATGTAAATCTAGACGAAATTGAACAAAGAATAGTAAAAATCTTAGATCAAAAAATAAGACCTGCAGTAGCAAGAGATGGTGGAGATATTAAATTTAAAGAGTTTAAAGATGGCGTGGTTAAAGTTCAATTGCAGGGAAGTTGTTCTGGTTGTCCAAGCTCTACAATGACTTTAAAACAAGGTGTTCAAAATCTTTTATGTCATTATTTACCTGAGGTAAAAGAGGTTGTAGCAATATAAACTCATGTTATGAAAATAAATGTAACTAAAAAAAAAAGAGCAGGAACAAAAACTCAAAATGATACTAGTCAGCTAGAATTAACATTTCAAGAAAATTTAAAACAAAAAAATAAAAATCTTGCTCAAACTCAAACAATAAATTCTATATCTAGAATATTTTTAAGTAGCTTTGTATTGGTTTCATTTTTTTATATTTTACCAATTTTAATCAATTTTACTGAAAAAAATTTTAATACAAAAGAGTATACAAATAATTCTCAAAAAATTTTGGCGTATACCCTTAATAAAAAAGATAAAAATAAAAAAGAAAGTGATACTTTGAAAGAAAAAGATTTACTTTTTGATATTTTTAGTTTGAATAATCTAGAATCTGACTCTGTGAGGTTGAGTGCTTCAACTATCAAACAATTGTTTGAAGATACGGGATATGATCTGAATGATGTTAGAAAAAAAAAGTTAGTTAAACCAGTTGCCTTAACTTTATTACCTCAAGAAATAAAAATGATCGAAAATACAAAAAAAAGAAAAGAATTTTTTATTCAGATTGTCTTACCTTTGATCATACAAGAGAACAATAATATTAAACGAGATAGGAAAACTCTTTTTAATATTATTAATAAAAGTAATAATACAAATTCAGAAAAGCAATGGCTTGATAAAAAATATAAACAATATGGAGTAAAATCCAAAGATTTATCAACATTAAAAATAAGAATGGATGAAATACCTGTGTCTTTAGCAATTGCTCAAGCCGCCAAAGAAACAGGTTGGGGCACTTCTAGATTTGCACAAGAGGGTAACGCTTTATTTGGACAATGGACATGGTCAGGAGAAGGTCTAAAACCAAAAGATTCAAAAAAAGGTGAAGATCATAAAGTTATGAAATTTAATATCCTTCAAGCATCAGTTAGGGCTTATCAAAGAAATTTAAATACTCATTCTACTTATAAAGATTTTAGAAAAGCTAGAGCAGAATTTAGGGACACCAATAAATCATTAGATAGTATGGAGCTTTCTAAATATCTTAATAAATATGCACAAACAGGTAATCAATATGTTGAAGTTTTACAGAAAATAATAAAACAGAATAAACTACAAGATTTTGATGATGCTAAATTACTGCCTTCAAGTGGTGATTTAGAAAGTCTTATCTAGTTTTCTTTAATTGGAAACTGAACACCAAACCATCGCCATTTTCCATTGTCATTAAGTGAGCAATTAATTCTTCCTCTTCTAGGCAAAAAGGGACCCCTAAACTTGATAGTTAAAATATTATTTTTTAAAGTTGTGATTGATCTTTCCCATTTATCTAATTCATTTGAGTAACAGTTTATATTCTTAATATTGTTTTGTTCTTTAAAAAACTTAACTTTAAAATTAGGCGGATTATTTTCTGCTGATAATTTTTTTTCAAGAGGAAGTAATTGCTCATATTCAAGCGGAAACGAATTTATAATAGAATTAAATCTTTTTAATTCTCCATAATTTTCATTAATTGGAAATCTGGGTAGCTCAAATTTATCTTTATTTAAATCAATTACACCAGAATGTTGACCAAAAGCATAATCAAAATTTTGAGAAATATAATCTCTCATAAATTTTGAATATTCACCGAAAGGATAAGAAAATAAATTTGGTATATATCCTAAATTTTTTAAAAAAATCACATTTGCCTTTTCTATATCTGAGACAAAAAAATCTTTATCTTTATCAATAAGATATCCATGAGAATGTGAGTGGTGTCCTATTACTGTAAATTTTTCTGCCTCAACTTCCTTGATCTGTTCCCAGGTCATGTATCCTTTTTTCCCAACTGGCTCTGTTGAAACAAATAAGATGAAAGGAATTTTATTTTTTTTTAAATATGGCCAAGCTTCAAGGTAGAAAGATAAAAAAGCATCATCAATTGTTATAAGAATTTCTTTATTTGTTTTTGGTGATTTAAAATTTTCTGAAAATTTTTTAGGATTAGAAAAAGTATAATTAGTTTTTTTTACTATTTCCATCTGTTCTTTAAAAACATTCATTTGAATGTTTGTAGAGGGATATTTATATTCATTAAAACGATGGTACATTAATGATAAAATACCTTCGTCACTAGAATAGTATTTGCTATTATTTTCATCTGAAATACAATTTGTGATTATAAACAGGATAAAAATGAACAAACTTATTATAGATGTTGCTAATGAAAAAATTTTTCTAATGATCATTACTAATGCTAATATTTATAATATTACACATGAGAATACTAAAATTAATTTTGAAAAATTAACTATAATTATTAAAGATTTTCTCTCATCAAAAAATCTTAAAATCACTAATATTAATGCAATTTATATCCATAATGGACCAGGAAGCTTTGCAGGCATAAGAAATTTAATGTCTGTTGTTAAAGCTTTTAATGTGGCAAAAAATATTGACTATTATTGCTATAATTTGGATAATTTTAAAGATGAGAAAGATTTGAGTTATGAAAATATCCCTAATTTATGTAAAAAACATGAAATTAAAAAAAATTTGATTAATCCTATTTATATAAGTTAAAATTAAATATGTCAGAAACTATTGAAGAAAAATGTTTATTAAAAGGTGTAAAGTTAACAGATCAACGTAAAGTAATTGCGCAAGTAATGTCCCAATCGTCTGATCATCCTGATGTAGATGAATTATATAACAGAGTTTCTAAAATTGATCCAAAGATAAGTATTGCAACTGTTTACAGAACTGTAAAATTATTTGAAGAGTCAGGAATATTAGCTAAGCATGAATTTAAAGGTGGAAAAGCAAGAT
>JGI26255J51710_1000369_pt1 | contig 18186 bp, 19 predicted proteins | sample SaaInlV_135m_DNA_2_FD_51710 | JGI IMG/M metagenome (IMG submission 51710)
GGAGTTTACTCATCGTGCCTTGCAAAAATTTGACAACAACTTAGATTTATTCAGACAAGCGGCCAACGCTTGTGTGGGTGAAGTAGCCGGTGTTGAAGTCGTTACTTTTATCGAGCATCTTGAAGACTTGCCAGATCTAGATGCGATTGTGAATGGTGAATCGGTTTCCATTCCAGATGCCATTGATCTTCAATACGCGATTTGTTCGGCTTTAGTGGGTAGGGCGATTAGCGTTAAAGGCAAAGACAATGCCCAACAAATTTGGGGTAATATCCTTAACTTTGCCCGTGACTTCCCACAAAAAGAACTTGGCGTTATGTTGGTCTCTGATATGCAACGTGCGATTGGTGAAGATATTTTCGAAATACCAGAGTTTGCCAATTGGGCCAGTAAAATTGCCGACACCATGTTTGATTAAAAATCCTTACTTATGATTAACCTTAACCAAAACAACCAATACTCGACCATTCCTTTTTTACGCTTAGGATTTAGGCCTTTTTTCTTTGCCACAGGGCTAATCGGTGTGTTATCAATGCTAATGTGGATGTTGTTTTATCCGTCAATCATGCCGGTTAACAACATTAATCCTATTGATTGGCATGCGCATGAGATGATTTTTGCTTATTCCTCAGCGGTTACGGTTGGATTTTTACTTACGGCAAGTAAAAATTGGACAGGCGTACAAACGCTGTACAACAAATCATTATTGCTTTTATTATTACTATGGATAGCAGGGCGTTTTTTGCCTTTTATCAGTAATGAACATCTTGTTTATCAAGCCATTGTCGATTCTAGTTTTTTAATCGTTTCAACCATTGCCATTGCTTATCCAATCATTAAAGGCAAAAACTGGAACAACATCAGTGTTGTGGCTAAAGTATTTTTACTCACGGTTGCTCATATCTTGTTCTATTTAGGCCTCTTAGGATTCCTTGATCAAGGTGTGTACTTAGGGGTTTACTTGGGTTTTTATTTAATCATTAGTTTGTTGTTCATGATGTCGAGAAGGCTATTGCCTTTTTTTATTGAGCGCGGTCTTGGACTAAAAACTGAATTAAAAAATTCTAAATTTTTAGACGTTTCAAGTCTATTTTTATTTTTAGCATTTATGGTGGTTGAAATTTTCTTTGCCAGCGTGCTGAGTACTGTTATTGCCGGAATTTTATTTGTCATTCATGCCATACGCATGTACAACTGGTACCACCCAAAAATTTGGAAAAAATCACTGTTGTGGAGCATCTATCTGGCTTATGGTTTTTTAACACTAGGTTTTGCTATTAATGTTATTGGTTATTTCACACCCATGGGGCCTAATCTCGATATTCATGCTTTTTCTTTTGGTATTGCGCTTATGGTGCTTAGCATGATGTCACGAGTTACTTTGGGGCATACGGGGCGTAATGTATTCGATCCGCCTAAGCAATTAGGTATTATGTTTTCCTTGCTAATTTTGTCTTTTGTTTTTCGAGTGCTGATGACAATGGTTAGCATTGAAAATTACGTCGAATGGATATTTATTTCGCAAGTTTTATGGGTCATTGCATTTGTATTTTTCCTAATCATTTACACACCTATGTTTTTTAAAGCAAGAGTTGATGGACAATTTGGCTAATGAAAATTGCACCAGAATTATTAATCCTTACTAGAGAGCACCATATTTCTTTATCGTTAGGAAACAAGGCGGTTAATACGGCTAAATCTAAAAATGAATCTGACATTAAAGCCTTGTGTTTAGAAATTTCTCAAACCTTTCGAAGCTCTTTTTCCATGCATTTTGACACCGAAGAAGAAACTATTTTCATGCCATTAAAGGGCAAATCCAGCGAGCTAGAAATCTTATGCAATCAGTTGATTAAAGAGCATCAACAACTTTATCAGTTGGCCGATGACCTTGTTGATCACCCAGAATTATTGGCTGAATTTGGTATTTTGCTCAAATCTCACAGTAGGGCAGAAGACAGAGAACTGTTTCCTAATGTTAGTTTGCTCAGTAATAGCGAACGACAAGCCATTGAAGATTCCAGCGTAAAACATTTGTCCGTTGCCAAAATATGAGTGATTCAGACTATCCATTTTGGTCTGATGAAAAAACTCCGCCAAATCAAAAAGTCGAGGTTATTGCTGAAGACGTTATTGAGAACACCATAGAAAATATTAACCTTGAAGATGTAGAAGCCAAGCTGACAAAAGCACGCACACAACTGATATTGGATCAGCCTTTTTTAGGAAATTTAGTATTGCGCTTACCGCTAAAAGCCGCAGGATCTTGGTGTAAGACCAGCGCTACCGATGCCAAAAGTTTTTATTACAATCCTGGGTTCATTGATTCACTCAACAATCCTCAAATCAAATTTGTTCTTATTCATGAAGCATTGCATTGTGCCTTAACGCATTTTGCGCGTCGAGGCACAAGGGTTAAGCACAAGTGGGATTTAGCCTGTGATTTTGCCATTAATCCTTTATTAGTTAAAGAAGGCTTTCATCCGCCGATTGACGTGCCTATTTTTCGCCAATACGAAGGCATGATTGCCGAAGAAATCTACCCGATGATTGATGACAACTCTGATCAAGAACCAATGGATCAACATCTATATGATGATAATCCTGACAAAGACCAACAACAAAGCGATGGTGGACTGCGAGAAGATCAACTGCAAAATGAAAATCTAGAAAAAACAAATAAGGACAAAAATCCAAACACCGGTAAATCTCCAGCTTCACAATTAGCACAACAGCCAGCACCTTTATCACCCGATGAGGTTGATAAGCTGGCCACTCAATGGCAAAAGAACCTAGCTTCAAGTGCACAATTGGCACAACAAGCTGGAAAGCTTGATGGGGAGTTTGCTAAACTGATTGATTTCTTTTTACAGCCTCAAGTTTCTTGGCAGTCTTTGTTGGCGCAATACATGTCAACGTTTGCGCGTGATGATTTTACTTATTCACGTCCATCGCGTCGGCCCGGAAAAGCAATTTTTCCATCGCTTCGCTCGCACCAAATTGACATCACCGTTGCTATTGATACTTCAGGTTCCATCTCTCAAGATGAAATCGATGAATTCATCTCAGAAATTAACGCCATCAAAGCCAACATTCGTGCCGGCATTACACTGATCGCTTGTGACGATAAAATATCCCTCCGAATCACCTTGGCGATTTGAAGCTTGGGAGCAGTTATTATTCCCTGCCTCACTAGGTGGTGGAAAGGGCACTAACTTTAACCCTGTGTTCAATCTGATTAATGCTCAAGATGTTCCCAGTGATGTTGTCATCTACTTCACTGATGCCAAAGGAAAATTTCCAGAATTTGAACCTATTTACCCTGTTTTATGGCTTGTTAAAGGCAAAGAAAGAGTGCCATGGGGTTCTCGTATTCAACTCAATTGATTCATGAGAGACTTTTCTGTCATTGAACTCGATGAATACTTAGAAGATAACTCACCATTGTTGCTCGATGTCCGTGAGCAGTGGGAGTGGAACAAGTGTCATTTTGAAGATTCCACCTTATTACCAATGGGTCAGATTATGGCAAATATTGATACGCTAGATAAATCTCAAGAAATGGTAATTATTTGCCACCATGGCATTCGTTCAATGCAAGTAGCCAAATACTTTGATTCAATCGGATTTGAAAATATCATCAACCTTCGTGGTGGTATTGATGCTTGGGCTAAGCAAGTGGATAGCTCAATGGAATTGTATTAAAAACCAATCTCAAAAAAATCGTTAAATTTCTTTCGTTCTTTTTGCGCATCACGAATACTCATTAATTCGAATCGTAGCTTGCTATTCGGTTGTCGCTGTGCCAGCTTGGCTAAATCCAGCGAAAACACCGTTCCAATCTTAGGGTAGCCACCAATGCTTGGTGCGTCTTTTAATAAAATAATAGGCAATCCATCCGTGGCAATCTCCACACTGCCATAGCTGATTCCTTCAGAAATCATTCGTTCTTTTTTAATCACAATCGGTGCGCCACTCAAACGACATCCTGTTCGATCATTAGCGTTGGTAATGGTATAGGTTTGGTTAAAAAACAAATCCCGTTGATTAATACTGAACTCATTAAATTGGTAACTCGGCAACAACCTTAAAGTAATGTCTTGGCTATAGTTAGGAATGTATTTTGGCGGAATGAATTGATAAACTTCCTCATCATGACCAACGCAAGGAAGTTGATCACCATCACACAGTTTATTCCCAATGTTCTCACGCAGATTAACCGATCTTGAATCAAACAACACGGATGTATTGAACCCACCTTTAACGGCCAAATAAGCGCGAATACCTTTTTTAGGATTGCCCCAGCTCAGTACATCGCCTTTAGACACTCGAATGCCATGCCACATCTGGACTGGCCTGTTGTTAATTTTAAAATTAAGGTCTGCACCCGTCACGGCGATAAACGTATCAATTTGTGTTTCTAATTCAACACCACCAAAAGTTATTTCAACGGTTGCATCATTAAAATGATTGTTCAGCAAATGATTGCCCCAGCAGTAAGCGTGTTCATCCATCACCCCTGATTGACTCATACCGTGCTTACCATGAGACAAACGCCCATAATCTTGTACCGTGGTTAAAAATCCAGATTTAACAACCTTAAAACTCACAGCTTGCCTCCGCTACTCAGATATTCATCTCGACTAATAGGATCAAATTTCACCTGATTGCCCACGTTAAATTTATCAATGTTTTCAAGGTTATTTAAAGACAAATCAATCGGTGTGCGACCAACGATATTCCATCCGCCGGATGAATCACTAGGGTAGATGGCCGTTTGACTTTCAGCAATTCCAACGCTACCAGCCGGAATTTTAATCCTTGGTGTGTTTAGGCGTGGTAGTTGTATACGTTCGTCCACTTCACCTAAAAAAGCAAACACAGGGCTAAAGCCAATCGCATACACCAAGTATTCTTTTGATGAGTGAACATTGATAAATGCATCCAAGTCTAGATTTTTTTCTTGTAACAATCGTTCAAGATCTAAACCAACCTCCAATCCATAATAAACTGGAATGCGTATTGTTTTTGATTCTAATGCACTAGCGGTGTTTTGGTTCTGTTTTAAACATTGTTCGACTTGATTAACAAAATCTTGATAATCAATAACATTAAGATCGTAACTAACGTGAAGCGAATTGTAAGACGGAATTAGATTGATAACAACGCCACCCATTTCATTTTTTAGCTGATTTGCAAAATTTGCGATATTTTTAGGCAAACTGGCATCAATCTTATCGCCAAAGTAGATAAGTATGGAGTTTTCCCCTGCTGAAACAATATTAGGCATGATTAAGCCGTTTTAAAGCCTCTACAGAGGCTGAATTATCACTATGAAAACAAATGGTATCGATTTTGAAGAGCTTTTCACTTAAAAAACGTTGATATTGCTTAACAATGGCATCGGGACTATCTAAAACGGCACCTTGTTCACCTCTTGCTAGCATTTCAATGCCGTCATAGCCTCTGTCAGCAAACACTTCGTGCAAAAAAGTAACGTTTTCATTATTTCCTAAATTTTTATCACCAGCCTGCACAACCAAGGCTAAATTTTTATCAACGGCTTTAATCACTTTACACATTGCGTCAAGCACTTTCTGATTATTACTCATGTCATGGTACAAAGCACCGTGAGGCTTAACGTATTTGAGTTTTGCTCCATTTTGAGTGCACAGTTTTTGAAAGTGTAATACTTGGGCGTGGATTAAATCATACAATTCATCACTGCTTAAATTAAAACTTACCCTTCCAAAATTAGACTTGTCTTCATAACTTGGATGCACACCAATGGTGACGTTATTTTCCACAGCAAGCTTAATGGTTTTTATCATGCTCTCATCATTGCCAGCGTGACCACCACAAGCAATATTAGCCATGTCAATCACTGGCATTATTTGCTGATCAAGGTTAGGTGTTAAACACTCACCTAAATCACAATTAATTAATTTTTTACTCACCTGATGTTGGATTATAATTCTTGATATTTGTAGACTATTATAAGGTTTTATTTATGAATCAAATTAAGCAAATGTTCGAGCTACAGCAAAAGCTCAATGACGCCACTAACGGCACCATTTGGACTGAAGGCGCTACTAAAGATGGCCGTCATATTTCATGGTTTCGTTGTATTTACATGGAAGCCGCTGAAGCGATTGATTCGTTTAACTGGAAACATTGGAAAAACATTGAAGGTCAGCCAGATTTAGACAATGCTAAAGTTGAGTTGGTTGATATTTGGCATTTTATTATGTCTGAAGCCATCCATTTTGGCGATACAAAATTTGCTGAAGCTTATGAAGACATGGAGCCTGAAAGAGAAATTAACCCAGAGCCTATGGTAGAGATTTTGGAAAAAATGGTAGCAGTGGCCGCTAGCGCTACTGTCGATGTTGATAAATCACAAAACGCCTTGTATGAAATAACGGGTATATTTTTTAAGGCTTTAGCAACAATGAGCATGGATGTACCAGAACTGTACAGACGATACTTGGTTAAAAACCAACTAAACACCTTTAGACAAGATCATGGCTACAAGAAGGAACTTACATCAAGATTTGGGATGCAGTGGAGGATAACGTCATTGCCTTTCACATTATGGAAGAACATCCTGAATACACACCAGAGCAACTGTACAAAAAATTAGAAAAAGAATACGAACACGTCAGTTAATTTTTTACAGTTGTACAGTAAGCTGTACATGTTATAATATTCTCTATAATTATATTGGAGGCTCGCATGCGAACCGTTAACTTTACAGAAGCTAGAAATCACTTAAAAACTGTATTAGACCAAGTTGTGGAAGATGCTGACTATACGGTAATCTCTCGTAGAGATGCAGAAGATACGGTGGTGATGTCGCTTAGTCAATTTAATGGCTGGATGGAGACCATGTATTTATTGCGTAGCCCTGCCAACGCTAAACATCTTGCAGAGTCTATCGCTCAAATTGAAGCAGGTGAAGGTGAAGATCATAAGTTGATTGATGATTGATGCACTTACTTGGTCTGGCAAGGCTTGGAATGACTATCTTTATTGGCAAACACAAGACAAAAAAACCTTAAAACGCATCAATAAACTCATTACAGATACAATGCGACACCCTTTTAAAGGCATAGGAAAACCTGAGCCTTTGAGAAATAATTTATCAGGATTTTGGTCCAGAAGAATTGATGATAGCAATCGCTTGGTTTATAAAGTTAACAATAATCAATTAGTCATTATCTCTTGTCACTACCATTATGATTAAACTTACTGAATACAGTCACGGCCAAGGCTGTGGCTGTAAGATTTCGCCTAAGGTTTTAGACACCATTTTAACGTCATCACTTGATGAAATTAGCGATCCTAACCTTTTGGTTGGCAATACCGAGCGCGACGATGCTGCTGTGTATGATCTTGGTAATGGCGAGGCCGTGATTAGTACCACTGATTTTTTCATGCCAATTGTGGACGACCCCTTCACCTTTGGGCGCATTGCAGCCACCAATGCCATTAGTGATATTTACGCCATGGGCGGTACGCCACTGATGGCCATTTCAATTTTTGGCTGGCCGCTGGATAAACTACCGCCAGAAGTAGGGCGAGAGGTCATTGAGGGAGGTCGAAGTGTGTGCCAACAGGCGGGTATCATGTTAGCCGGTGGACACAGTATTGATTCACCAGAACCAATTTTTGGTTTGGCGGTAACTGGCAAAGTCAAAATCAAACACCTAAAACAAAATTCCACCGCACAAGTGGGCGATAAGATTTATCTTACTAAGCCACTTGGTATCGGTATTTTAACCACAGCACAAAAACAAAAGAAAATCACCAAAGAGGATGAATCTCGAGCGATNGATACCATGTGTCAACTGAATGACATCGGTACCAAATTAGCNTTNATTCAAGGNATTCATGCCATTACCGATGTGACGGGTTTTGGNTTAGGCGGGCACTTATCTGAAGTTTGTTTAGGNTCTGGTGTTGGTGCTTTGATTAATTACGACAAAGTGCCAATATTACCCAACATCAAAGATTATTTAGCGAACGGNTGTTCGCCGGGCGGTGCCACGCGCAACTTTGAAAGCTATGGCCACAACTTAAGCCAAATGAGTGCCGAAGTGCAGTCNATTATTTGNGACCCTCAAACCAGTGGCGGCTTGTTAGTGATGGTTAGTACCTCTGCCCAGAGTGAATTTGATCAAGTAATGCAAAGTGCTGGTTTTAATTTAGAAGCGATTGGCGAATTAATAGAGCAGCCAGATCGGTCAAAACCCATTATCCAAATCAAGTAAGTATACAAGTGAGTGAATTGACCCAAATAGATGACTTTACCCAGTTGTTTGTTAACAACACGCCACTCATCGACACGCGAGCACCGATAGAGTTTAATCAAGGTGCTTTTCCCTATGCACAAAGCTTTCCACTAATGAGCGACGATGAGCGTGAACAGATTGGCACGTGTTATAAAAATAAAGGTCAAGAAAAAGCCATTGAACTGGGGCATGAGTTAGTTCAAGGCCAAGTTAAACAAGCACGAATTGACGCATGGCTCAATTTCATCAAAAACAACCCAAATGGCGCTCTTTATTGCTTTCGTGGTGGATTACGCAGTCAAATCACTCAACAGTGGATTTATGAGGCTTCTGGTATCAACTATCCGCGCATTAAAGGTGGCTACAAGGCGCTACGTAGGTTCTTAATTGATGAAACCGATCGAATCATGAATAAAGTTACACCAATCATCGTCGGTGGGCAAACGGGCTGTGGCAAAACCTTACTGCTCAACAAAATCCAACATCAAATTGATCTAGAAGGATTGGCGAATCATCGTGGATCAGCCTTTGGTAACACTACCACTGAGCAACCGATGCAAATTAACTTTGAAAATGCATTGGCCATTGAGCTGATTAAAAAACAAGCGTTTTCATATCTAGTATTTGAAGACGAAGGCTCTAATGTGGGTACAGTGCATATTCCTGAGTGTGTACAGGTAAAGACAACCAAAGCTGATTTGATTCTACTTGAAGCCAGTCTTGACGATCGCATTGCCATCAGTATGGATGCTTACGTGATCAACATGCACAGGGACTTTATCCATCAACATGCAAAAAATGGTTTTAAAAACTTTGCCAATTATTGGTTAAGAAGTTTAGAAAAAATTCAAAAAAGACTCGGATTAGAGCGCTATCAAGCCATGCTTAAATTAGTGAATCAGGCATTGGATAGGTACAAGAATCAAGCTGAGGCTGATGGCTTTTACCCCGTGGTTAAAGAGCTGTTGGTAGGCTATTACGATCCAATGTACAACTATCAAATTCAAAAAAAAATGGATAGGGTAGTGTTCAAAGGCAGTGCTGACGAAGTGCTTGATTACCTAAGCAGTCGTTCAGTTTTTTAATAGCCTCGTTCACTGATTTTAATATCGCTCATGGGCGTTGCACGGCAAGCCAAAAGCTCATCGTTTGAAAGGTCGATCAAATTGTCTTTGTGATGAACCTCTCCTGAAATCAATTGCAAGATGCAACAACCACAGTGACCTTGTCTGCAATTGTAATCGACAACAATGTTATGATTTTCAAGCTCGGTTAAGATTGAATGTTCACCTTCAACATAGAGTGTTTCGGTTTTGCCATTAATACCCTCAACATCGATTATAAACATCGATTAATTAAAGTTTAAAATCACCAAAATCAGTATCGTCTTTCTCTAAAGTATTATCAATTGCGCTGACTAAATAAGAGGTGATTTCAGTTTCTTGTGGGGCAACTTGCACATTATCAGAATCCAGCCAACTGTTAATCCATGGTAATGGATTGGTGACGTGTTCATCAAAAATAGGTTTTAAACCCAGTGCATTCATACGCACGTTGGTGATGTATTCTAAATATTGTTTCAAAATATCAGCGTTAAGGCCAATCATCGAACCGTCACGGAACAAATACTCCGCCCAGTCTTTTTCTTGCTCACAAGCTTCTTTAAACATTTGAATTACTTCATTCTCACACTCTTTGGCAATCTTTTCCATGTCCGGATCATCTTTTCCGTCGCGCATCAGATTCAGCATGTGTTGCGTGCCTGTTAAATGCAGTGCTTCATCCCTGGCAATCATCTTAATGATCTTGGCATTGCCTTCCATTACTTTACGTTCTGCAAAGGCAAATGAGCAAGCGAAAGACACATAAAAACGTACCGCTTCAAGAATATTGACCGACATAACCGTAAGGTAAAGCTGTCGTTTTAGGCAGTACAAATCAACATCAGCATTTTTCCCATCAATTTGAAGCTTTCCTTCGCCGTGCAATAAATAAGCCTGAGTGCATTTAATTAGCTCATCGTAATGCTTAGATACACTTTCAGCACGCTGAATGATTTCATCGGTTTTCATAATGTCATCAAACACCACACCTGGCTCATTTACAATCGCACGGATAATATGAGTGTATGAGCGCGAATGAATGGTTTCAGAAAACGACCAAGTTTCAATCCAGTTTTCAAGCTCTGGCAAAGACACAATCGGTAAAAAAGCAATGTTCGGGCTACGGCCTTGTACCGAATCCAGCAAAATTTGATATTGTAGATTGGAAATAAAGATGTGCTTTTCATTTGGCAATAACTTAGCGAAATCCATCTTATCTTTAGAAACATCAATCTCTTCTGGTCGCCAAAAAAATGACAGTTGTTTTTCCGTGAGTTTTTCAAACATTTCAAATTTTTGCTTGTCAAAACGCGCAACATTAACCGAATCACCAAAAAACATGGGTTGAGTAAGGGTATCACTAATGGTTTTATTAAAAATACTGTATGACATAAATCAATCTCCTAGAGTTTACAAACGCCATCAGCGCAACCATCGTTATCTTCTTTTTCCAGCATGTCTTCACCGCCACCATCACGAGTTGTGTGGTAATAAAGCGTTTTAATGCCGTATTTATAAGCTTTAAGCAAATCCATTAAGAACAACTTCATCGGTACCTTATTACCTTCGAATTGGGACGGATCGTAATGCGTGTTGGTGGAGATAGACTGGTCAACAAATTTTTGCATAATCGCACACAATTGCAAATAGCCATCATTGTTTTTAATATCCCAAAGTAACTCGTATTTGTTTTTCAAAGCTTCATACTCCGGCACAATTTGCTTCAAAATACCATCCTTAGATTGTTTGATGGATACAAAACCCCTTGGCGGTTCTATGCCGTTGGTCGAATTAGATATTTGTGACGAGCTTTCGCACGGCATTAACGCCGTTAATGTTGAATTCCTAAGGCCAGTAGCAACAATATTTTTACGCAGTGCATCCCAATCCAGCTCTAAATCACAATTACAAAAATCATCAACGTCTTTTTTATAAGAATCAACCGGCATGATGCCCTTAGAATATTGAGTCTCGTTAAACAAAGGACAGGAGCCAAGCTCATTGGCTAGCTTATTACTGGCTTTAAGTGCATAATATTGCAAGGCTTCAAAAGTTTTATGAATCAGAGGATTGCCAGATCCATCTGAATATTTGGCATTATTCTTAGCTAAATAATAGGCCAGGTTAGTAACACCAATGCCCAATGTGCGGCGATTCATGCTAGCCAATTCAGCTGCTTTAATCGGATAATCTTGATAATCAAGTAGTGAGTCAAGTGCACGTACAATAATCTCGGTAATATCTTCTAGCTCGTCTAAGGAATCAAGCGCCTAAATTAACCGCAGAAAGCGTACACAAGGCAACTTCACCATTTTCGTCTTGTACAGAATATAAAGGCTTGGTTGGAAGGGTGATTTCCATGCACAAGTTGGATTGGCGCACCGGTGCTTGTTTGGCATCAAACGCACCGTGAGTATTGCAATGATCAACGTTTTGTAAATAAATACGCCCTGTGTTGGCGCGTTCTTGCATAAATTTGGCAAATAATTCTCGAGCTTTAATAGTTTCTTTACGAATCGAATCATCTTGTTCATATTGTTCATACAAGCGTTTGAATTCTTTCTGATCTTCAAAAAAAGAATCGTATAAACCAGATACGTCATGAGGAGAAAACAAGGTGATATCACCGTCTTCTAAAAAACGCTGATACATAAGCCCATTAAATTGCACACCATAGTCTAGGTGGCGAATACGGTTTTCATCAGTGCCAGTGTTATTTTTTAAGACCAAAAGCTCTTTAACTTCAAGATGCCAAAATGGATAAAAAAGAGTGGCCGCACCACCACGAACACCGCCTTGAGAGCAAGATTTAACCGCCGTGTGGAAATGCTTGTAAAACGGAATACAGCCTGTGTGTGTCGCTTCACCACCGCGAATAGGACTACCGATGGCACGAATTCTGCCACCATTAATACCGATACCAGCGCGTTGAGAAACGTATTTAACAATGGCACCCGCTGCTGCACTGATTGAATCTAAATCATCATCAGCTTCAATCAGCACACAAGAGGAGAACTGGCGGGTAGGAGTACGAACACCGGCCATAATAGGAGTTGGGAGGGATATCTTAAAGAGCGATACCGCATCGTAAAAACGCTTAACAATGTCCATACGTGCTTTGGCTTCGTATTCTTGAAACAAACACATGCCCACTAAAATATAAAGCAACTGGGGCGATTCATAGATTTCACCAGTCACACGATTTTGCACTAGGTACTTTCCTTCAAGTTGTTTGACAGCAGCATACGAGAATTTCATATCACGCCAATGATCAATGTATTTATCCAGTTCTTTAATTTCTTTTTTGGAATATTTGTCTAAAATATCCTTGTCATAAATACCTAAGTCCGTGAACTTTTTAATGTGCTCAAACAGCGGTGGTGGGGTAAAAGATTTAAAAGCTTTTTTACGCAAATGAAAGATTGCTAAACGCGCCGATAAATATTGATAATCGGGTGTTTCTGTGGAGATTAAATCAGCCGCTGATTTAATAATAGTTTCATGAATTTCTTCGGTCTTAATTCCGTCAAAAAAAGCCAGTTGCGCATTGATCTCAACTTGGGAAACACTGACCCCTTTTAAATCCTGAGAAGCCCAGTGCACAACGCGGTGGATTTTCTCCATATCAACGGGTTCTTTTTTGCCATTGCGCTTAGTGACTTGGATGTTTTCGTTCATTTTCTCCCCCAGTAAAGAAACACTACATATAGTGTTTGTAAAAGTTCATTGCAACTAAATATAGTGTATTTGAGTTTTATTTGCAAGTAGAATTTTTATCATATTTACAACAAAACACTCGAATGTTTTGCCACAAAAGGGATTGCGAGATTGAAAAAAATTTAAAAAAAATTGGACGATTTTTACTCAAAAATAACACTAAATTATNGTGCCATAATATTACTTTTTGGTAATAAAAAGCGCAAAGTCTTTTGTATCAATAGAATGTAAAAAAAGATAAAAAAAATGACAAGAAAAACACCTTATTTTGACTTGATTTATTGCCCTAGTTTTCTTTTTAGAATTTTACCAACATTGGATTTTGGCAACTCATTAATCCACTGAATTTTTTTAGGAATTTTGTAATGAGCTAAGTGTTTTTTACAATGAGTAATTAATGTTTGTTTTTCTAGTGTTGATCCTGGTTTTTTAACAACAAAAGCTTTAATAGATTGCCCACTTACTTTATGGTCAATACCAATACAAGCCGATTCAATCACATCTGAATGTTGGTTTAGTACTTGTTCGACATCGCAAGGGTAGACATTAAAACCCGAAACAATAATCATGTCTTTTACTCGATCAACAATAAAGATTCGGCCTTGTTTGTCTACATAGCCCATATCACCGCTACGAAAATAACCGTCTTTGGTAAATACTTCTTTATTCAGTTTTTCTTTATGCCAGTAAGACTTCATCACTTGTGGGCCCTTGATGCAAATCTCTCCAATTTCGTTTGTTTTCATTGCATTGAATGACTCATCTAAAATTTTAATTTGAGTATCTGCTAAAGGCTCACCAACCGATCCACTAAATTCTTGGGTTTCATAACTCTCAGCACTGACCACAGGGGAGCACTCAGTTAGGCCATAGCCTTGTACAATAGGCTTACCAACAACACTTTGCCATTTGTCCGATGTGTTTTTGTCCAGCGGCATTCCCCCTGAAATAGCGACTTTCAATTTTGACCAATTCAGTTTTTTAAAATCTTTATGTCTGACCAATACACCAAACAAGGTATTGACACCAGTAATGACATCAATACTGTATTTTTTTAGTGGCTCTATTAATTGCTTCATCTCCCTAGGGTTGAGCACTAAAATACTGCTACCTTTAATGTGTATGAATAATAGACAATTAATGGTTAATGCAAAGATGTGATAAAGCGGTAGAGCGGTTAATATCGAACTACTGGAGTTGATGTCTTTAGGTAGCCACCGTTCTAATTGATGAATATTGGCCAAAATATTTTCATGTGTTAGTGTTGCTGCCTTTAATACACCGCTAGTACCGCCAGTGTATTGCAACAAAGCCACCTTGTTTTTAAATTCTGTATTTTCTAACGGTCTTGAATGGTTGTCTAAAATACCATGCAAGGTAATATAGTTAATCCCTGGTTGCTCGTTAATCACAAATACTTTGCGTTTAATACAAGTAACTAGGTTAATAGCATAGCGCTTAAAATTTGGTTGTAAATCACCCACTTCAACGGTAATTACATTTTTTATTTTAGTATTTTTAAGAATGGGTTGTAATGTTTTGTAAAAAACCTTAGCAACAATAATAGTACCCACTTGTGCATCTAAACATTGTTTAAGCACTTCATCACTGGTGTAGAGCGGATTGATAAGTGTGGCCGTTCTATCGGCGTACCAAGCACCAAATAAACACACTGGAAAAGCCAAAAGATTAGGCAGCATAATGGCCACTGTATGCTTATCAGTATTTGTCGATAAATAATTTGCTAGGCTTATACTGTTAAGATAAAGCTCTTGATAATTAATTGAAGTGTTTAATCCGATTAGTGCTTGATTCGTTGGGGCGTCATTAAAAGCACTATTGAGTAGGTGCGTTAGATGGCTGCTCTTATTTGTCATTTCCTATTCTTATTGCTTTGAATAAGACTCCTAGCAAAAGCATTTATTTCTTTTTGATTATCCATACAAGCTTGCTTTCCTAAATGGTAAAGAAAGTCTAAATGCTCGTCTTCACTATTGTCAAGATTAGTAGTGTGTGATTGATCAATATCAGGGTTAAGCCTTAAATAATTAGGGTTCGAATTGTAAACAGCCTTTAGCTGATAATTGGCTACTTCCGATTGAGCGGTGGTTAATAAGTTACTACCAGGATCTCGCCATTCGACCGCACCCCAATGTTCAATATCTGCACAGTCAAGATAAGTGGCTTGTTTGCCGGTGCCTAATGAAAGCATCATTGTATTTTTAGAATAAAGGCTGTGGTGTAGGTATCTAAATTCTGCATAAGCAGAAAGAGAAGGGTTGACAGCAAATACACCACCATCCACAAAGCAACACGCTTTTTTTCCATTGACAGTTGCTATGCCGGCTGGGGGAAAATAAGTAATGGCGGAAGTAGCCGCCCGTAACACATCTTTTAAATAGTAATTATGCCTATCACTAACCACTGCCTTGTGTTGGCGAAAAAAATAGTTCTTGCCCATGGTTAAGTCATAGGCGGGTATCAAACAAGGCCTCAGTAATTCTTTTAATTCATGGTCGCCAAAATATTGCTCATAAACAAGGTTTGCACCTTGTGCATCGTATTTGACGTCTAACAAACCTGAGGCTGATTTAATACCTTGTAGAAGTGATGAATTAAATATTTTTTTTGCATTTTTTAAATACAAATCAACAATATCCATTGCAGTGTATTGAGGTCTGCCATTTTCATCGGGAGTTAATAAACCAGCAATAATTAAGCCACCCGTAGAAGTGCCAGCAAACAAATCAAAATAATCAGCCAATCTAGCGTCTGGATTATCATCAAACTGTTGTAATTTTTCCTCTAAATAAGACAAGAGGACTGCAGGTACAACACCTCTAACACCGCCACCATCAATTGAGAGTATGCGTGTGTAAATGTATGGTTTTTTATTGAGAATTTTCGAAAACACCGGCTGCCCCCATACCACTTCCAATACACATAGTAACCATGCCAAAACGTGCATCAGTTCTGTTTAAATTATGCACTAAAGTTGAAGTTCGGATACTGCCCGTTGCGCCCAACGGGTGTCCTAGTGCAATTGCACCTCCTAAGGGGTTGATCACATTAGGATCAAGATTCAATTCTTGAATAACGGCCAAACTTTGCGCGGCAAAGGCCTCATTCAGCTCAATATGCCAATATCATACTGTTTAAGTCCACATTGCTTCAATACCTTAGGAATTGCCAAAACCGGCCCAATACCCATAATTTTCGGATCAACACCGCTCACGGCAAAACCTACAAACCTTGCCATTGGCTCTAAATTAAAAAGCTTCAGCGCTTTTTCACTGCATAGCAATACTGCGGATGCACCATCACTCATTTGTGAGCTGTTACCCGCAGTTACCGAGCCGTTAACATGGAATGCACCTTTTAGCTTAGATAGCTGCTCAATAGAGGTATCAAATCGAACGCCTTCATCTTGAGAAACGGTGACTGATTTTTGTATTATTTGTTTTGAATCCGAATCATAGCTTTGGACAATCGTTTCATAAGGTCTAATCTCATCTTCAAAATAACCTTGATTGATCGCACTAATGGCTTTTTGATGAGATTCAAAGGCAAACTGATCTTGTGCACCTCTCTTAATATTATATTTCTTCACCACTTGCTCGGCCGTGGTACCCATTCCATAAGCAATACCTAGATTATCTTCATTAAAAACCTTCATATTAAAAGCAGGGTGATGACCAGTCATTGGAATCATGCTCATTGATTCCACACCACCAGCAATCACAACATCAGCCTCACCTAGGCGAATACGGTCAGCCGCATAAGCAATAGATTGTAGCCCTGAGGCACAGAAACGATTGACCGTTACCCCAGCGACTGAATTGGGGTAGCCAGCAAGTAAAGCAGATATTCGAGCAATATTGAGCCCTTGCTCAGCTTCAGGCATAGCGCAACCAATAATCACATCATCAATCATCTTAGGATCAACACTAGGATTGTCTTCTAGTAAAGTTTTTAAAATGAAACTCAATAAATCATCAGGACGCACTTGCTTAAACACGCCTTTGGCTTTGCCAGTTGGAGTTCTGATAGCACTAGCAATGTAGGCATCTTGAGTCATGTTAGTTCCTTAAAGGCTTGTGTTTAATAAGCATATGTTCAATTCTATCTTGAGTTTTGTCTTTTTTCAACAGTTCAATAAAATGTATTTTCTCTAAATTCAACAAATATTGGCTATCCACTTCAGTGCCAGGATCTACCTCACCACCACAAAGCACATCAGCAATTTTTCTGGCAATAAAATCATCGTATTCAGAAATAAACTCCCCAGTTTTCATGTTAGTGAGTTGCGCTAATATATTGGCTTTTGCCGTGGTACCACCAACTTTAAAAGTTTGATTTACATCTTCTGGGCGGTAATTTTTATTAATCATAAGATAGGCTTTTTGCTTAGCAAAATAAAGCAACTCTAATCTTTGTGAGACAATCAAATCGTTTTCATCTAAATAACCCATTTCAAGTGCTTTCATTGCGCTACTGGATACTTTTGCCAATCCAATTTGCTCAAAATATTTTGCCAATATTGGAAACATGTTTTCATGTTTGGCAGCGCGCCTTGCCATTTCTTTGCAACCGCCACCTGCCGGCAATAAACCCACGCCCATCTCAACCAGCCCAACGTAACTTTCAGTGTGAACCACGCGTGAATCGCAATGCAACAGCATTTCACAACCACCGCCCAGCGCCAACCCTTCAACGGCAGCAACGGTTGGTATCTTGCTGTATTTAAGCGACATTAGCGCTTGTTGAAGCAGTTCAATCACCTCGTTAATAGGTTTTAAATCCTCAAGACTTGGTAAATTTGGCTTAAGCAGTTGCCATGCTTTCTTCTTAAAGCTACTGATTAAATTTTGATGTTCAATCATGCCTAATTTAGCCCCAGCGACGATCTCATACAAATTAGCCCCAGCGCAAAATGGCGCACTGTCTTGCCAAAGTATCATAGCCTTAAACTCTTGCTCGGCAATTTCAATGGCTTTTATTAGCGAATTAATCACCTCTAAATTGAGCGTATTCAGTTTAGTTTTTAAACTAAAAACAGCAATTCCATCGCC
>JGI26255J51710_1000381_pt1 | contig 17595 bp, 11 predicted proteins | sample SaaInlV_135m_DNA_2_FD_51710 | JGI IMG/M metagenome (IMG submission 51710)
TTCCTATAGTTTAGGTATATTTTTTTGGAATTTTTCTTAATTGTTGCTGCTCCTACATGAAATACTTTAGATGAGGTTACAGAATAACAATCAAAACCTAGGTTGAATGCTCTCCAACACAAATCAATTTCTTCCATATGAGCAAAGAATCTTTTATCAAATCCTCCAATTTCATAAAAAACCTTTTTGGATATGAAGAAACATGCACCTGATGCCCAAAATATTTTAGAATCTGAGTATTGTTCATCATCTTTTTCTAACGTACCAAATATTCTTCCTCTACAATATGGATATCCATATTTATCAATAAAACCTCCTGAAGCACCTGCATATTCAAAATAATCAACATTGTTTATATCTAGTATATTTGGTTGAATAATAGATGTGGGATGTAGCTTTAGTTTTTCTCTTATTGGATTTAACCAGTCCTTTGTAACTAGAATATCATTATTTATTATGCAAACATATTCCTCCTTAACCTCCTTTAATCCTTTGTTATAGCCCTCTGCAAAACCATAGTTTTTATCTAAAGATATTACCTGTACTTTTTTGAAATTTTGCTTTACATAAAATATTGATTCATCTGATGAATTATTATCAATTATGTAAACAGAACAATTGTTAGAGTTTTCTATGATTACTTTTAGATATTTCTTTAAAAGATTTACACCATTCCAGTTTATAATAACAATTCCAATTTTCATTTTGAATAATTAAATAGATCTTTCTCTTGAATATATTCCTTATTTTTTTCGTTGAATTTAAAATAATAATTTTCAAGACCGTTAGTAACAATGATTCTTTTACTTTTTAATTTAATGTTGTATCTCATTACTTGATCAAAATGATCATTATTAATTTTAATATCTGGTGATTTACATTCAACTAATATTTCAACTTCACCAGATGAGTTGTATACTACTATATCATACCTTTTTTGAACTTTGTTAATATAGAATACTTTTTCACAGTTTATATGAGATGCTGGATATTTTTTTGAAATAATGTATTTGATAAAATTTTGTCTAATCCATTCCTCCGGTGTTAAAATTATCCACTTCTTTCTTATTTCATCAAAAATGATATTATTCTTGTTTTCTTTTTTAATTTTAAACTCGAATAATGGTAGATTAAGTTTTTTCATCAACTAAATAATGACAGAATATAATAAATTAATTAATGATATAAATAATGGTAAATTATCACCAGTTTATTTAATTCATGGTGAAGAGAGTTATTTTACAAATAATATTATAAAAAATATTACTGATTCCGTTATAAATGAGACCTCTGCTGATTTTGATCTAAAAAAAATATATGGTAAAAAAACAGATGAAACTCAGGAAAATGAGGTAATAGATTTTGTAAAAAGATTTCCATTAAGCGGGGATTATAATTTACTTATAGTCAAAGATTCAAAAAATTTATCTTCTGATTTCAAAAACATAATATCATACATTGAGAATATCAATTCTAAATCAATTTTAGTCTTGACTTTTAATAATAATGTAGACAAAAGAAAAAAAATATATAAATCATCCTTAAAATATGGAATTGTTTATGAGTCTAAAAAAATTTATGAAAATCACGTCTATACTTGGATAGAAAATCAATGTAAGTATAAGTCATTAAACCTTCATCCTAATTCAATTAAAATTATAGCTGATTTTACAGGAAATGACCTTTCACAAATTGATAATGAACTTGAAAAACTTAAGCTTAATTCAAGTAAAGATGAGATAATAAGACCTGAGGAAGTGGAAGATATAATAGGTTTTAGTAAAGAATACAACTTTTTTGAGTTAACTAAAGTAATCGGAAAAAATAATTACAATAAATCTCTTGAGCTTGTATCATACATGTCAAAAAATACAAAAAAATACCCTTTGCCTTTAATTATTGGTACAGTTTATTCTTTTTTTAATAAGTTGTTTATTTATCATTCTATTGAAAATAAGAATGAAGCATCTAAATTATTAGGAATAAACCCATATTTCATAAATGAGTATAGAGAAGCTTCAATTGTTTTTTCTATGAAACGTATATCAAGAATTTTTGGATACCTACTGGAAGCTGACAAAAGATCTAAAGGAATTGAGTTTGATAACACCAATCAAATAGGAATTCTTAATGATTTGATCTATAAAATATTTAAATCAAATTAACTTTAATTTATTTTTGAAAATTTATTATATCAATATTTTATAACTATAAACTTTTAAAGTAGACTCCAATCTGCTAAATATTAGATTTATATTCTCTTTAATCTGGTGAGTTTTTTATATTACAGTTCTTAAAAACTTTCTTTATGATAAAAAAATTAATTTTCACAGGCTCCCTCTTATTACTTTTATCTTCTTGTGCTTCTATTTTAACCGGTTCTAAAAGATCTGTTCTTTTTGAATCTAATCCTTCTGGTGCATTAGTATTTATTAATGGACTTGAACAAGGTAAAACTCCCACTACTTTAAGAGTANAAGCAGACGATAGGGTAGACTTTAGGCTTGANAATTATCGAGAAAGAGTTGTTATAATGGATTCGGATTTTAACTTAGTAGCAATTATAAATGGATTCTCTTTAATTGGATGGGGTGTAGATGCCTTAACCGGTTCGTTAAAGAGAGTAAACACTAAATATGTTAAGGTTAGTTTAGAAAAATCTTCAGATGGAAATGCTTTTATAGATGATGCTATTAAAAATGGAAATATTACAGAAGTAAAAGTATATACTCATGAAAAACTAATAGAAACAACTATTGTTCTTAAATAAGATTAAAGAATATTTTTGTATTTACTAGGGTTAGCTTCATTCATAACAGTATAAATTTCTTCAAAAATATCTTCGAATGAAGGTTTACTAATATAGTCGCCATCAGATCCGTATGCTGGCCTATGCTCTTTAGCTGTCACTAAACATGGCTTACTATCTAAGTGCTCATAAACATCCTGATTATTTAATAATTCTTGTAGAATAAAACTAGATCCACCTCCTGGAACATCTTCATCAATTATCATCAATCTATTTGTTTTGATGACACTTTTAGAAATATTTTTAGATAAATCAAAGGGAATTAAACTTTGAACATCTATTACTTCACAATCTATATCAAACTTTTTAATTTCTTTAGCCACTTCATTGACTATATTTAAAGTTGACCCGTATGAAACTAGAGTAATATCTTTTCCTTCTTTAAGAATTTCTATTTCACCAATTGGAGTCTTNAATTCACCGTAATTTAATGGGAGTTGTTCTTTAGTTCTATAACCATTCAAGGGTTCTATCACAACTGCTGGTTGATCAATTTCTAACAAAGAGTTATAAAAACCTGCTGCTTGGATCATATTCCTCGGAGTAAGTATAAATATCCCTCTTAAAAAACCAAGCATACCTCCCAAAGGTGATCCAGAATGCCAAATACCTTCAAGTCTGTGTCCTCTAGTTCTAATAATTAATGGAGCTTTTTGACCACCATGAGTTCTAAAAGTTAATGTTGCTAAATCATCACTTAGAATCTGTAATGCGTATAAGATATAGTCTAAATATTGAATTTCTGCAATAGGTCTTAAACCCCTCATCGACATACCAATACCTTGTCCAATAATAGTAGACTCTCTGATACCAGTATCAAAAACTCTATTCTTACCGTATTTAATTTGTAAACCTTCTAGTCCTTGATTCACATCTCCAATCATACCAACATCTTCTCCAAAAATGAAAATTTTATTATTATTTTCAAGTAGTTTATCAAAATTATCTCTAATAATTATTCTACCATCAACCATATGATCATCATCAGAGTATGAAGGACTTGTTGTATCAAGATCTTTGAGAGTTTCTAAATTTAAGGAATAGAGATCAGTAGAGTATTTTTCTGAGAGAATATTAATATACTTATTCTTCCAATTAATTAAATCTCTTCTATCTTTTGAATCTCCTGGATCTAGTTCATATATTATCCTTCTACAAATTTTAATAATTTCAGAGAAATTGGAATCGTCTATATTATTAAACATTTCATTAATCTTCTCACTGTTTATTGAAATATTTAGAGTATTTATTGTTTCAATTAAATCAGATTTAGCATCTTTTATAGGTCTTTGATATAGATCCCATGCTAATTTTTTTTCATCTTTAACATAATTTGAAATCTCTTTCTTGATATTTTCTAGCTTCTTATTTGAGCATATTTTATTTTTAATAATCCATTCTTCAAATTTCTTATTACAATCATTCTGAGACTCCCACATAAGTCTTTCCTCAGTTTTATATCTTTCATGAGANCCTGATGAAGAATGACCAAGAGGTTGAGTTAATTCAGTTACATGAATTATTACGGGAATGTGATGATCTCTAGCTATTTTTTCTGCATATGAATATGTTTTTATTAATGATTGGTAGTCCCAACCTTTAACCTCAAGAATTTCAATTCCTGATGATTCAGATGTTACTTTAAAACCTGAAAGAGCTTTAGATATACTTTCTTTAGTTGTATGATCTTTATTATTAACTGATATTCCGTAGTCATCATCCCAGACACTTATAATAGCTGGAATTTGAAGAACTCCACATGCATTAACTGCTTCGAAAAATACACCTTCACTTGTACTGGCATTTCCAATGGTACCCCATACAATCTCATTACCATTATTTGAAAATTTTTCAGAATTATTAACTTTATTATTTCTGTAAATTTTTGAGGCTAGACCTAATCCAACAAGTCTAGACATTTGAGTAGCTAGTGGCGAAACATCTGAAATATGATTTTTTTTCTTTGTTTGGTCGATCCAATTACCTTCTTCATCTACAATATTTGTTAAAAAGTGACCTGACATTTGTCGACCACCTGACATTCTCTCNTACACTTTATCAGGATGTCCATATACTGCTGCAAAAATCTCTCTTGCTGAAAGTAAATCTTGAGATATTAATATTGTTTGATCTCTATAATAACCTGATCTATAGTCACCTTTTTTAAAGAAATGACTCATTACAATTTGAGGTAATTCTTTTCCGTCACCAAAAATTCCAAATTTACCTTTTCCAAGAAGAACTTCTCTTCTACCTTGGACACTTATTTCACGACTCAAGGATATTGTCCTGAAATCATTTATTACTTTTTCCTTAAATTTTTTTAAGCTAATCTCCTCTTTTGTAGAACTAGATATACTCATAGGGATTGCAAACTTACAAATAATTAAATGAAACTAATTACAACCACCTTCTAGAGAAAAGTCTACTCAACGATTCCAAGTTGTATGAAACTATAAATCTAATTTTATTATTATATCTAAAATCATTAAGCTCAAATCCATTACTAGAACTTATAGGAAAGTAAAGTTCAAAGAAATCTGGTAGAAGATTAAGTCTTAACCCTGTTCCATAATAATACCTAGAATCTTCACCACTATCTTTAAGAATACCTATATCAAGGTAACCTTCTATCCATTTCCAGATACCGACATTTAAGTTACTTGTAAGTATAAAGTTGTTTGTGGTAGGATCATTAAAAAAGGATTTAAAACCTCCACCTGCCATTATAAATTGCTGGCTTAATAAACCTGTTCTTTCAGATCTCCCTAGATAATTTTGAGAAAACAAATACCCACTAGATCTTTCGAGATTATAATTAAAATTATCAAACTGATCATTATTCCAGAAAAACTTTCCAAGATATACTCTAGCTTGAAATTGTCTATTACTTTTAAGAAGTTTTCTGTAATCAAATACAAGATTAATTTTACCGAAATTATCTGAGAACTCTGTATTTATAGAGCTTTTAAGATATCTAATGATCCCTATGTCGGAATAATAATAGCCTAAATTATATATAGAATAATTATCTAGTGAATTATTGCTTTGTACATAAGTGTCTTTGTTTACATTAAATAGAGATAATGTAAATGATTTCTTGATTTTAGATCTCAAGTTTTTGTTATCTCTAAAATTTACTCTTATGGAAGGAGAAAAAACCTGATATCTTAAGTTTTCATCAAAATGATTAGTCGTATAGAATAAATTAAATACAGTTGAATAGTTATTTTTAACTTCATTATTGATTTGATATTTAAAGTTTAGTGACCCAACTAGAGTTTCTTCTTTAGATGCATACTGGGTAAACACCTCATAACTGAAAGGCTTATTTTTTAAACCCTTATTTAAAATATTAAAACCTGGTGAGATTCCATCATATAAATTGTAAGTAACTTCAGGTCTCAAATAAAGGGCTTTATATTTAGGATTTTCAAGGTCACCTATTAACTTTATTCTTAAAGGTTTCAAGTTACTCTTGGACTTATTGTAAACCCAGTTATTACTCTTGTTTGACTCAGGAAGTGATACTATAGGATTTATGACTATGTAGTCAAAATCGATATTGGGTACTTCAATTTTATTATAGTCTTCAAAATNATTTTTTTGAATTATTGAATCATTTTTTAAGAAACCAATAGAGTAGGGTATGGAGATATTATTCTTCTCTTCGACTTGTAGTTCATTCTTATTGAATCTTTTAAACTTCAGGTCAAGAGATTGTCTTTTACCAATATAATCATCAATAAACCAACTTAGATCAGCCTTATTGTAATTTAAAAAGAGACTATTCAATTCTTTCCTTGTATTTATATTATTAATCTTTTCTATTAAATTCCTGAAGTCTTTTTCCCCAATAAGATTCTCTACATATATTAGTCCAACTCCAGAGTGATATGGAGATGCAATTTCTTGATTAATCCTTGTCAAATATTCACTTGATTGATCATCTGTTTGGTGAAGGTTAAGTCTTTGTACATATTCAGAATAATTTAAAAACAAATCATTGAAATCTATTTTAGATANTTCATAATTCTCTAAAAAACTAATNCCTGAAAGTCTACCAAGAAATTTTACATTTGGATAGAAGTNATTTATATATTTATTAATAATAAAAATCTCTAAACCTTTGTATATCCAATGAGACTCTCTCTTATTTAAATTAATTATATGGTTTAAATAGTTAATGACAAAGGATTTTAAAAATATTATTTCTTCTAAAAATTCATCTGAAAAAGGACTTATGAAGCTTGGTAATTGATTAAGCCCATAAAAAGGATTTGAATCATAATCAATTTTTGGTACAAGAAGTTTAATATTGCTATGATCATTAAAGTAATCTTTTACAAAATTATTTACTCTATCAACCTTTATTTCAGCATCTTCTAATGAAGATGATTTAAATATATCAGTTTCAATTTCATTCTTATTATTTTGAAATCTTTTATAGTTTTCTTCGATTAATAAATTAATTCTTACATCTTTTATTCCTGAACCTGAAAGAGATACACTCTTTAAGTTGTTTATTACTTCAGTATTATTTTTTATTAGATTTGAAAATAAATAATAATCTTTATCAAAAGAAATTTTCAATTTATAACCTGACTTCTGTAATGATTGGTCGTCTAGATTTAAATTACTTTGACTATACCAATTAGAGTTAGAAATATTGGAGAATACTATTAACCAGTTCTTTAAATAAAAATTATCATTATCAAATCCATATCCTGTAAATTTAGAGTCAGGTAATTTTACCGTATAGTTTATTTCTAGTTCAATTGACTCTCCTGGTTTTAGTGACTTATTAAGGTGAACCTCAATGATATCCGATGTATTACTAGATCTTCTCCATGAATCAATGTAAACAGAATTAATAGTTTTAATTTTTGTTGATCCTCTTTGTTTTTTTTTCGCAAAAGAAAAGCTCCTTGAATATTCATCTGAAATTCTTTTTGCCAGATTAGTTCTATTATCAACGTATGAGTTTGACCAATCCTCAAGAATTATTTCTTTTAAAGAGATATCAGAAGTGTTCTTAAACTTCATAATTTGATTAATCTCAAGTGTTTTACTCTCAGAGTTTAGATTAGCATTAATATTATATGAGTTAATATTTTGAGCAAAAATATTAATTGGAAAAATTAATATTATTAATACGAAAAAGTTTAAAAAATTTTTCATTAACAAAATTCTTTAGAAAGATATTTTGCAGTATACCCTTTGTCGTTATTAACAATTTCTATTGGGCTTCCGCTGTCAATTAAATTACCACCATTCTTTCCCCCTTCAGGTCCTATATCTATAATGTAGTCAACTTGTTTTATAACATCTAAATTATGTTCTATAATAATTATTGTATTTCCTTTGTCTACCAATTGATTTAAAACATTAAGAAGAATTCTAATATCTTCAAAATGTAGTCCAGTAGTAGGCTCATCTAAGATATAAATTGTTTTACCAGTATCTTTTTTGGATAGTTCAGTTGCTAGTTTTATTCTTTGTGATTCTCCACCTGACAATGTTGTAGAAGATTGACCAAGTGTTATATAACCAAGTCCGACACTCTCAATAGCCTTTAACTTATTAGATATTTTAGGAATAGATGAAAAGAATTCTAATGATTTAGAAACGCTCATATCTAATATATCTGAAATGGATTTCCCTTTATATCTAACCTCAAGAGTTTCTCTGTTGAACCTTTTGCCATTACAAACTTCACATTCTACAAAAACATCTGGTAAGAAATTCATTTCAATCAATTTCATCCCACCACCTTTACAATTTTCACATCTTCCACCTGAAACATTAAAGCTAAATCTTCCGGGTTTATAACCTCTTATTTTTGATTCAACAGTATCTGAAAACAACTTTCTTATTTCACTGTAAACTCCAGTATATGTTGCAGGATTACTTCTTGGAGTTTTACCTATTTGTTGTTGGTTAACTTCAACTACCTTATCAATATTTTCGATTCCTTCAATATTTTTAAATTCCAATGGAGATTTTACTGAATTATAAATTTTAGAATTTAAAATTGGATATAATGTTTCATTAATTAAGCTTGACTTACCACTGCCAGACACTCCTGTAACAGCAATCATTTTTCCAAGAGGGAAATCCACATTTATATTTTTTAAGTTATTTCCTTTACATCCAAACAACTTAATATAATCTCCGTTACCAGATCTAATATTTTTAGGTATTTCGATTTTTCTTATATCATTTAGGTAATCTGCAGTAATTGTTTTTGCTGTCTTAATTTTAGCAGGAGACCCTTCATATATAAGATCACCTCCATTAATACCAGCAAATGGACCTAAGTCAATTATATGATCAGAACTCATTATCATTTCTTTGTCATGTTCAACTACTATAACTGAATTGCCTGAGTCTCTTAGTTTTTTTAATGAATCTATTAATTTTAAATTATCTTTTTGATGAAGCCCAATACTTGGTTCATCTAGTATATAAAGTACACCTACTAATTGTGATCCAACTTGTGTTGCTAACCTAACTCGCTGGGCTTCTCCTCCTGATAATGATCTTGAAGATCTTGAAAGCGTTAAATACTCGAGACCTACATCAATTAAAAATTGAATTCTAATTAATATCTCTTTTGTTATTTCCTCAGATATTTTAATTTCTTTTTCAGACAAGTTATTATTTAAGTACTTAAACCATTCCTTAAGTTCTGAGAGGTCCATTTCACTTAGTTCAAAAATATCTTTATTGTTTATTCTAAATGATCTTGATTCAAGCTTTAACCTACTTCCTATACAAGATTTACATTTTTTCACATCAACAAATTGAAGGGCCCATCTTCTTAGGCTCTTTGATTCATTATTGTTTAATTGATCTTTTATAAAAGACTCTATTCCCATATAATCAATTTCATATTGTCTTTTTACTCCTAGATCTTTTGAATTTATAGTAAAACTNTTTTTACCCCCGTTAAGAATAAAATTCAGCCCATCTTTTGGTATTTTTTTTATTGGATCACTTAAAGAGAAACTATAGTATTTTGATATTAATTCAACTTGTTTATGAATCCATGAATTATCTTTTTTTCCTATTGGTAAAATCCCTCCATTATTGATTGAAATTGTATCATCTGGTATCAATTTTTTTAAATTAACTTCATGTTCTGTCCCTAATCCATTACATGTTTCACACATTCCTTTAGGTGAATTAAATGAAAAAGTGTTGGGTTCTGGTTTAGGATAAGAAATACCAGTTTCTGGACACATTAAATTTCTACTAAAATATTCTGGTTTTCCAGAGTCTGAATCTAATATAAAAATCGTATCATTTCCATACTTCATTGCAATTTTAATAGATTCTGATAATACTCTTTTTGATTCGAAATCATGTTTTACAGATAAATTATCTACAACAAGACTAATATCATGGGTTTTATACCTGTCAAGTTTCATACCTCTTTTAATATCAACAATATTGCCATCAACTATAACTTTAGAAAACCCTTGTTTTGTAAAATTCTCAAACAAGTCCCTGTAATGACCTTTTCTAGATCTAATAATCGGAGCTAGAATAATAATTCGCTGATTAATAAACTTTTCACATATTAATTTAATAATCTCTTCATCAGTATTTTTAACCATCTTTAAGTTAGATGAATGACTGTAAGCAACACCAATTCTTGCAAATAATAATCTAATAAAATCGTAAATATCAGTAACTGTTCCAACAGTAGATCTGGGATTCTTACTTGTAGTTTTTTGTTCTATTGCAATTACTGGAGATAAACCCTCAATTTTTTCAACATCTGGTCTTTCATAGTTTCCAACAAACTGTCTAATGTATGCTGAAAAAGTTTCCATGTATCTTCTTTGACCCTCAGCATGGATAGTATCGAATGCTAATGAAGATTTACCGCTACCTGATAAACCAGTAATAACAACAAGCTTCTCTCTAGGAATCTCTAAATCTAGATTTCTAAGATTATGAACTTTTGCGCCTTCAATTTGAATCGTATTATTCAAGTTTGGAATAGAATTTATTTTAAAACACTTCCATGATCATCTCCTCTAGGATCAGCTCCTATTGATACTTTACCATTTTCATCTATAAAAATTGCATCAACCTTTCCTATAGATGACCTAGCTGACATACCAGGTCCATCAACTTTAATTGGAAGTGATATAACTAAGTAGTTTTTAGATCGTAGAATTGAGTCTTTAACAGAGTCTATTCCACCTTCTTCAATAATTACAACATCTGGTAACCATTGATGATGGAATCGTGGAGCGTTAACTGCTTCTTGCATCGACATATTAAACTCATATATGTTAAGAATTATTTGAAATACAGATGTAATAATAGTAGAACCGCCAGGAGTTCCTACTATTAAAGATGGCTTATTATCCTTTAATACAATAGTTGGAGTCATAGAACTAAGCATTCGTTTATTAGCTTCTACAGAATTTGCTTCACTTCCTAATAAGCCAAAACTATTAGGATGTCCAGGTTTAGAACTAAAATCATCCATTTCGTTGTTTAAAAAGAACCCTCCTTTTTCAACAAACACTTTGGAGCCATAGTTTGTATTTAAAGTTGTTGTAACTGAAACAGAATTTCCATTACCATCTATTATAGAATAGTGTGTAGTTTGATCACTCTCTTCAGTAACTTTAACTTCACCGTGAGAAACTTCACTCGAAGTAGTTGCTTTTTCCCAAGAAAAGGATTCCATTCTCTTTTTAACATATTCGTCATCCATTAATTCATAAACTGGAAGTTTACTAAAATCAGGATCACCCATATAGAAACTTCTATCTGCATAAGCTCTTCTTTCAGCTTCTACCATTAGCTGAATAGATTCCACAGAATTATGTCCAAGCTTCTCTATATCATATCCTTCTATTGCTTTTAACAATTGACCTAGAAGAATTCCTCCACTTGAGGGTAGAGACATAGAGATTACTTCTAAACCTTTATATTCGAATTTGATAGGATCTCTCCATACTGAATTATAATTTTTTAAATCTTCCACTGTCATTATACCGCCGCTTTCTTGAACTTCATCAACAATCATTTTAGCAATATCTCCCTCATAAAAGGCTTTGGATCCATTTTTAGCAATCTTATCAAGTGTGATAGATAATTGTAAATTTTTTAAAGTATCACCTTGTTTATAGTTTTTTGAAAATAAAGATTCTTTACCGTTAACATTTATGAAATCTTGAAGTTTGTCTTTTAATGCATTTTCTTGTTTTTCTGTAACAACAAAACCATTTTTTGCTAGATCAATTGAAGGTTGAAAAAGATCTTGAATTGGAAGTGAACCAAACTTTGAATGTATCTCAAATATACCAGCTATTGATCCAGGAACTCCAACTGCAGCTCCTCCTAAAGTACTCATGCCTTCAATAACACCTCCATTCTCATCTAAGTACATATTCTTAAACGCATTTCCGGGTGCTTTTTCTCTAAAATCAAGTGATCCACTTTCTCCATTTGAAGTATGATAGACTACAAATCCACCACCTCCTATATTTCCAGCTATAGGATAAGTAACAGCTAGTGCTAGGTGAACTGCTACCATGGCGTCAAAGGCATTACCACCTTTTTTCATGATTTCTATTCCTATATCAGAGGCTTCTTTTCTAGCTGAAACAACAGCAGGGTTATATCCTTTACTGCAGCTAAGGATTAAAAATGATAAAATAATGGGGATAAAATTCTTCATAATAAAATATCGTGTAATTTACAATTTATATATTTACATTTCATATGACTTTAATAAAAAATATATCAGGATTTAGAGGGACAATAGGGGGTGAGAATAATAATAATTTAACTCCAGTTGATATAGTAAGCTCTATAGCAGGATTCTCTAAATTAATTAAAGAAAATAATCCAAATAATAATCTTACTGTGATGACAGGTAGGGATGGAAGAAAATCTGGAGAAATGATTCAAAACATTGTAAACTCAGTTTTTTCTTCTATGGGGATAAACGTTATAGATGCTGGATTATCAACAACTCCAACTCTATGTTGGGGAGTATTAAATAATGATTCTGTTGCTGGATTAATGATAACAGCTAGTCATAATCCTCAAGAGTATAATGGTTTAAAATTTTTTAATTCTGAAGGTGAATTTTTATCTAAAGAAGATGTAACTAAAGTTATTGAATATTCAAAACTCAAAACATACGACTTTGCTCCTAACGCATCTCTTGGAACAATAAATAAATATAATCACTTAATAGATGATCATATTGAAGCTATAATCAATCTAGAAATTTTACCTCTAAAGAGAATAAAGGAACTTAATCTTTATGTAGTAGCAGATGCAATTAATTCTGGGGGAGCTATCGCTTTGCCTAAACTTTTAGAAAAGCTAAACATCAGGTATAAAATTATAAACTCTGAGATAGAAGGTGTTTTCAATCATACTCCTGAGCCTCTTGAAGAAAATTTAAAAGATCTTTCTCAAGAAATTATTAAGAATAATGCTGATTTCGGAATTGCTGTTGACCCAGATGTTGATCGTCTTGTTTTTTTTGATGAAAATGGAAAAATTCTAGGTGAAGAATATACTCAGGTTTTTTGCTCTGATTTTGTTTTATCTATAAACAATGGTGATACAGTTTCAACATTATCCTCTTCAAATGCGCTTAAAGATCTCACTAAATCTTACGGGTCAAAATATTATTTTACACCTGTTGGTGAGATGAATGTTGTAAAGAAAATGAAGGAAGTTAATTCTGTAGTAGGAGGAGAAGGTGGTGGCGGAATAATTTATCCAGAATTGCATTATGGAAGAGATGCCCTTGTTGGAGTTGCTCTCTTTCTTGGTCTACTTGTTAAAAAAGAATGTAAAATTTCTGATCTTAAGAATGATTATCCAGAGTACTTCATGAAAAAACTTAAAGTCTTATTAAAAGATGATAAAATAATAGACAAGATATTTCAAGATATTACAGTTAAGTATTCTGATTTATCTCCAAACACAGATGATGGAGTTAGAATTGACTTTGAAGATGGATGGGTTCACATGAGAAAGTCTAATACAGAACCAATTGTTAGAATTTTTTCAGAGTCAAGTAATCAAAGTAAGGCTGATAATTTAGCATTAAAGATTCAAAAAGAGATACTGTCCCTAAGTAATTAGGTGTTTAAACCTATTATGAGTCCAAAAGTATTGAGAAGGATCTCTATATATTTGTTTTTCCAGTAAACTTAAAAACTGATCGGTAATACCATATTGAGTATTGTCTTTATTTAAAATCTCAATAAATTTTGTATTGTAAAACCCTCTCTTTATTCTTGTTATATCAGCAAAAACAACTGATAGATTATAATCTTTTGAAAATCTTTCAGCACCAGTAAAAATTGGAACTTTATGGCCTAGAAAATTGTTTATATAATACTTTCCAACTTTTCTAGGTGATTGGTCTGCAGCAAATCCAAATACATGATATTTATTAACATCTAGATTATTCATAAAATCATTAATATGATATCTTGATACAAGAAATGCTTTATGTTTTTTTCGTATTTTCTTGAATAATCTATCGAAGTATTTATTTGACATTGGAGTATAAATTCCATAGCCATTTCCTTTAGCACTATATCCAACAGAGAGTAGCCATTCAAAATTAGAGTAATGCCCACATATGAGAATTATATTTTTATTTTTTTCCTGAATTTTCTCTAACTCTTCAATATTATCATATCTATAGCGATTTTTCATCTGTGCTTCACTCATTCCATAGGCCTTTATGCTCTCAATACTAATGTCTGCAAAATGATTGTAAAATTTCTTTTCAATAGATTCAATCTCACTATTACTTTTGTTGGGAAAAGCCAGACTTAAATTCTTTTTAACAGTTTTTAATCGATACTTAAAAACCTTATGAAGTAGGAAGGAGAGAATATCGGAAACCTTGTAAACTATACCAAAGGGAAGTATTGATATGAATTTAATTAATGGATATGTGAATAAATAGGTTAATAAATGCAATTATCAGTCGTTTTGTGATAATGCAAATTTAATTTTTTCTTCGAGATCATTACCTCTTAAGTTTTTTCCTATCACGACACCATTTTNGTCAACTAGATAAGATTGAGGTATAGCTCTTATACTATATTTTCTTGCTATAGGGTCATTCCAAAAATCAAGATTTGAAATATGTATCCAAGGTAAATTATCATCTTCTATTGCTTTTAACCATTGATCTTTAGTTCTATCTAGGGAAACACCAACAATTTGAAGACCATCATCTTTATATTTTTTGTGCATTCTAACTAGGTTAGGGTTTTCAATACGGCATGGTCTACACCATGCTGCCCAAAAATCAAGAAGAGTTACCTTTCCTAATACTTGACTAAATGTAACATTTGTGCCATCAACTGAGGGACCTGTAAAATCTGGAGCAGTTTCACCAATTTCTATTGGATCTGAGTATTGATTTAGAAGGTCTGCAATATTTTTACCCACATCACTTACTTTAATTCTATTAGATAGACTTTCATAGATATCGATAATAGAGTCTTTATTTACTTTGTTTTCAACCATAAAAACTTCAAGAAGAAGTGCTGACATATAAGAATCAAGGTTATCTGTTATGAAGTCCCACTCATATAATAGTACTTCCTGTTCCTTTCTNTTATAGTCCTTTTCTAATTTCATAGCAGTTTCAACATCACCATTCATAACAGCATCTTGAGCAGCAAATGAAATACTGTTCATATTTTCAACTAAAGTCTTTGTTTCTGATTTATATTTAATAAAATCATCATTAGATTTTGTTCCATAAACCTGTGACTTGGATATGCTGTCTTTAAATAAATCAGCATTTATAAGCCCATTTTCTAAAATCGTTAAAACATATCCACCAACTCCTTCAACCTGCATGTAGCTAATTTGAGGTGTAGCAGACATTCCTTTAAAACTAAATTGATTAGATTTTACAGTAGTAGAATCCTTGATAAAAGGTTGATTATTTTGGTCTGCTTGAAGAATATAAACTTTAGTGTCATCAGCAATATCAATATTACCATTAAGAGTAAAACTATTATCATTATCACATGATAATAACATCATACTAAATACTAAAGCTAATTTTTTGAACATTATTTTTTTATTTACACAGCAAATTTAGTTTTTTATATTTAATATCTTTAGTTAACTTTTTGTTAAGGTCAAATGCCAATAAACAGTATAATTAGCTTATTTAAAGAGGTTCTTGATAATTCATCAATTCTACTAGGTGAAGATCTAAAGTCTAGATTTTATCATATCTGGAAAACAGATATTTCTCTAGAATCTTTGTGTTTATTATTACCAAGATCTTCTGAAGAAGTATCTGCTGTGGTAAAAATATGTAATGATAATAATCAAGAAATTGTTATACATGGAGGTTTAACAAATCTTGTGGGCTCTACCATTTCAACTAAAACTCAGGTTGTAGTATCACTTGAAAAGATGAATAAAATAATCGAGATTGATGAAAAAGGAAAAACTATTACTTGTGAATCAGGTGTTATAATAGAGGATATTATTAATGTAGTTAAAGATAAAGACCTTCTATTGCCACTTAATTTTGGGGCAAGAGGCTCAGCTCAAATAGGGGGAGCAGTATCTACTAATGCAGGTGGGTTAAGGGTTTTTAAATATGGTATGACTAGAAATTTAGTTTTGGGTATTGAAGCAGTTCTTCCTGATGGAACCGTTATATCTTCATTAAAAAAATTAATGAAAGATAATTCTGGTTATGATTTAAAGCAGCTATTTATTGGATCTGAAGGAACTTTAGGAATCGTAACTAAAGTTGTACTTAGATTATATAGATTGCCTAAAACAAGGTTTACTTCTTTAGCAGTTACTAATAATTATCAAAATGTATTAAATCTCCTTAAAATCATGGAAGATAGAGTCTCTTCAAACCTAACAGGATATGAGTTATTGTGGAATGATACTTACAAACAAATGGTAGGAGATAAAACTTTATATAACAAGTATTTGCCAGATAATTATAAATATTATGTTTTTATTGAATATATGGGTGGTGATTTTGAAAACGATTATACTCATTTTGAAAGTATAATTCTAGATTGTATTGATAGGAGGGTTATTGATGACGCTGTAATTGGTAAAGATGATAAGGAACAAGTAAATATCTGGGGTATTAGAGAAGATGTTGCAGTGTTAGCAGATGAAAGAGATTTTGATCAACAATTTGATATTAGTATACCAGTTCCTCTAATTGGAGAAGTTATAGATAAGATTTCTTTGGAACTTAAAGATTGTAAAGGTGTCAAAACAATTTTTCCATTTGGACATGTAGCAGATGGAAATATTCATTTTATCATTGGGAAAGACTCTGATGACGAAGATTTGAAATCAAAAATAAATGATATAATATATAATAATACACAGCTGGTAAATGGTTCAATATCTGCAGAACATGGAATTGGTCTAGACAAGAAGAAATATTTAATAAAAAGATGAAATTGAACTTATGAGGTTAATTAAAAAATCAATTGATCCAAAAAATATATTAAATCCCGGTAGAGTAATATGATTTAAGATATTATCTTTATAACTCAAGTTATGGCAGGAAATTCATTCGGTAACATATTTAAACTTTCGTCCTTTGGTGAATCCCATGGTAAAGCATTAGGAGGTGTTATAGACGGTTGTCCAGCAGGTGTTAATATAGATTTAGATTTTATAGATAAAGAGTTAAATAGAAGGAGACCTGGTCAGTCAGAGATTGTAACTCAAAGAAAAGAAGAGGACTCTGTTGAGTTTTT